>Ga0209810_1000316_pt1 | contig 121031 bp, 114 predicted proteins | sample Coa_R1_7_FD_187159 | JGI IMG/M metagenome (GOLD analysis project Ga0209810, IMG submission 187159) | Surface soil microbial communities from Centralia Pennsylvania, which are recovering from an underground coalmine fire - Coalmine... | ecosystem: Environmental > Terrestrial > Soil >...
TGGGGTTGCCCAGATTCACCGGCCCGTGGATGCCGTCGAGGTCGCCGTTCTCCGAAGACTCCGTTCGAGTCGTGCTCTCTCCGACCTCTCCGCCTGCGGCTCCCCTCCTTTCCAAGGAGGAGACTCTGGGGTGGTTCGCCGACGTTCCAGATGAATCAGCCAGCAGCAGGCGCGTCAGGCCTTCCACCAGGTCGCTGACGTAGCACAAGCTGCGCGTCTGGCTGCCATCGCCGTAAACTGTCAACGGCTCGCTGCGAAGCGCCTGAACGATGAAATTGGAGACCACGCGGCCATCGCTGGGACGCATCCGCGGTCCATAGGTGTTGAAGATGCGCGCAATCCGCACATCCACGCCGTGGCAGCGATGATAAGCCAGCGTCATGGCCTCGGCAAAACGCTTCGCCTCATCATAGACGCCGCGCGGACCCACCGGATTCACATTGCCCCAGTAAGTTTCCGGCTGCGGATTCACCAGCGGATCGCCGTAAACCTCCGACGTGCTGGCCAGCAGAAACCGTGCGCCCTTCGCCCGCGCCAGCCCCAGCGCCTTATGCGTTCCGAGCGAACCCACTTTCAACGTCTGAATCTGAAGCCGCAGGTAATCCGGCGGGCTCGCTGGTGAGGCCAGATGGGCGACCGCGTCTACCGGCCCCTCAACATCGAGATATTGCGTCACATCCTGCAACCGGAACTGGAAGGCGGGGTTCGCTTCCAGATGCTCGATATTTTTGCGGTTGCCGGTGGCAAGATTATCGATGCAAAGAACAGAATGGCCCAGGCCGAGCAGCTTCTCGCACAAGTGGCTGCCCAGAAAACCCGCTCCGCCGGTCACGACAATTCGCAATTTCATCTCCGAGGGTGAGAAGCCTACTCTCGCCCGTGCTGAGTCGATGCTCCGCCACTCAAGACGGTCAGGTGAGAACCGCTGCCGGAACCTCCGCGCTCTGCCCGATTCCGATGTATTGGAAACCGTGCGCAACCACCTTTTCTCGCGTGAGCATATTTCTGCCATCCACCAGAAGGGGGCGTTCCATCAGCTTCCGAACACGATCCAAATCCGCTTGGCCGAATTCCTCCCATTCCGTCAGCAGTAATAAAGCCTCGGCGCCTTGAGCCGCTTCGTAAGGATCCCGGCAATACCGAATCTCGGGAAGTTCTTCTTTCGCCTTGGTCATGGCCTGAGGATCGTAGGCTGAGATGTCTGCGCCTTCAGCAAGCAGGCGCTGAATGATGGCGAGAGCAGGAGCAAACCGGATATCGTCCGTATTCGGTTTAAAAGCCAAACCCCAGATTCCAATCTTCTTCCCGCGCAGCACCCATAATTCTTTCCGAACTTTTTCCACAAACTGATCCACCCGCCGCAAATTGATCTTCTCCACTTCTCGGAGCAGAGAAAGGTCCAGGCCGAGTTTCTCGCCAATTCTGACAAAAGCCTGAAGATCCTTTGGGAAGCAGAAACCTCCAAAACCAATGCCGGGGCGGAGAAAAGAGGCTCCAATTCTCCGATCGAGACCGATTCCTTCCGCCACCTTCGTGATGTCCGCTCCAGCAGCCTCGCAGAGATCAGCAATGAGGTTGATGAAAGAAATTTTCATCGCCAGAAAAGAATTGGAAGCATGCTTCACCAGCTCGGCGCTATTAATATCCGTGACGACCAAGGGGGGCGCGGGCCGCTTCTCACACAAGGCATGTACCGGGCAGGTGAATTGCTGTTCCAGGACTGGCTGATAAATCTCCTTCATGATTCGGGCAGCTTGCGGACTCTCCACTCCAACGACAATACGATCCGGATGAAAGAAGTCTTCAACGGCACTGCCTTCCCGCAGAAACTCGGGATTTGACGCCACGTCGTAGGTAAACTCCGCACGCCTGTAAAGTCCGAGATGCTTCTGCAACTGGCGCCCGGTCTGTACTGGAACCGTGCTCTTTTCAATGACTAATCTGTAGCCTGCTGCCTGCTGGGCAATAGTCCGCGCAACACCCTCGATGGCGGTGAGATCAGCCTCGCCATTCTCCAAAGGCGGCGTTCCCACACAAATAAATATGGCATGGCTGCGCGCGATTGCATCGGGCGTTGAGGTAAACAAAAGCCTGCCACCCTGCCGATTCTTCTGCACCAGTGCTTCAAGATGGGGTTCAAAAAAAGGAAGCACCCCAGATTTCAACGATTCCAGCTTATGGGCGTTGCTTTCCGCACAAGTCACCTGGTGACCAATCTCAGCCAAACAGGCGGCGGTTGTGAGTCCGACGTAGCCCGCTCCAATCACAGCAATTTGCATCATGGAATTCCTTAAACAAGGGAAATCTTAAATAAAAGGAAGGTCGTTACAGACTGAGCGCATTTAAGTGTGGTCACTGGCGTCATCATAATGATCAGGGTTACTTCCGTATCCATACCCATAGCCATAACCATAGTTGCCACTCATGTATCCGTCACCATCGCGCCGCAGATCAACATCATTGAGCGCCACGCCGAGGATGCGGGCGTTGGCCCCATAGAGCAAGGAGCGCGCGCGCCGGACCACATCATACGAAGTTGAGTGCGCCCGAGTCACTAGAATAGCTGCATCGGTCAGAGTAGCAAGAATGCGGCTATCAGCAACGCTTAAAATAGGCGGCGAATCCACCAGGACAAATTCAAACTCGGACCGCAGCCTCCGCAGGAGCTCCCCGGTCATATGAGAGGAAAGCACTTCAGCGGGATTTGGCGGAATTGGACCGCAAGGGATGGCATTTAAATAGGGAACGCCGGGGACTGGAAGGATAGCATCTTTCAGATCGACATGGCCCGTCAGGCATTGCACGAATCCAGGCTTGTTTTCAACTCCGGCCGAACGATGCAAAGCGGGACGCCGCATATCACAATCGACAATCACAACCTTGGTATTCAAGCTGGCAAGGACGGCGCCCAGATTTACGGCTGTCGTCGTCTTTCCTTCGCTCGGCAGAGCACTGGTGATCAGCAGGAGCTTGGGTACCGGGCTTGCCGAGAGTAGAATCGATGTCCGCAACGATCGGAAGGCTTCAGCCACCTCAGGCGTGTTTTGAATCGCAGGAGCGAGATGCCCATTGCCGTTAGGATGAACTGGGACTAGCCCCTCTTCCTCCTCGTGGTGATGTCCATTCAAAGTAAATTTCGGAAGAATGCCGAGGGAAGGCAGCCTCACCAGACGCTCCACATCATCTGCCGTTTTGAGCGTCTTATCAAGGTATTCCTGGAAGAAAGCCAGGCCAATTCCGAGCGCGAGCCCCAAGAAAACGCCGAGTCCAAGGTTTAGATAAACCCGCGGCTTCACCGGGCTCTTGGGGACAACCGCTGTGTCCACAACTCGAATGTTGGTGGCGTTAAGGCCGGCTGATACCTGGGCTTCCTTCATGCGCTGTAGGAGACCCTGATAAAGCTCACGGTTGGAATCTACTTGCCGCTTCAGGATGTTGTATTGGACGAGCTTCTGATTAAGCGCGGTCATCGTTCGCTTTTGCTGATCGATGGCCTGTTGAAGGTACTTTACTCGATGCTCGGCGGATTTGTACTCTTGAACGATGTTCTCAATGATTGCGGCTTTTTTCTGATCAAGCTGCTTTTGAAGAGCTTTGATCTGTCTTTGAATCTGTCGCGCTTTGGGATAGTCCGGCTTTACCCAGGAAGTGATCATCGCATACTGCTGTTGCTCATCAGCTACTTTTTCCTCCAGCGCCTGGATCAGTCCGTTGTTCAGCACGCCCGGCAGGTCTTCAATTTTTCCCTTTTGTACCAGGCTGTAAAGCGCTTGCTTCTGGAACATATCCGCCTGGGCCTGGCTATAATCCTGCAGAAGCCCTTCCATACGGGCACTGGCCATGCTCTGTTGGCTGTTGTCTTTAGTATCGATATAAAGAATGCCGTGCGACTGAGCATAGGCTTGCAAAGCATCTTCTGATTTCTCCAGCTTGGCCTTCATTTCATAAAGTCGGCCAGACAACCATTTGGACGCCTTGATGGTTTCATCCCACTTCACTTGAAGATTCTGGTCAATGTAGTCCTGCGAAAGCTTATTGGCTATCCTTGCCGCGAGTTCCGGACTGTAGGAATCAAATGAGACCTGCACCAGATTGCTTCGCCGCACCGGACTTACGTCAATTGAATTTTGCACATATGAAACACTGTTCCGGTAGTAGTCAGCATTTGGGTCCGGATTAGGATCTGAAGCGGAAGGATGAGTTTCGGGATCGGTGGTATATAACCCAAAGAGGTGACGAGCTCGATAAAATTCAGGTAGGCGATAGAGCTGCAAGTCTTGGACGACGCGCTCAGCCAAACTTCGACTCTTAAGGATCTTGTACTGGGTCTCAAGGTAGGCGCTTACATCGACCGGACTTACACTGACAACCTCCTTGAAATTCACCACGTTAGGTGGTTCGGGGTCAATTTCGATCAGAACCTTACCTTCATAGACTGGCTTTTCCTTGAGCGTGCCAATGGCGACCGTAGCAAACACAATAACCAGGCACGAGAGCACCACCCATCGCCTTTTCTTGATGATGGCCCAATAATCGAGTAAATGCGGTACTTCTTCTGACGAGACATCGACAATTTGTTGCGCTTCTAAGGCCTGTGTCCCACCACGAGGAATCATTTCAAGGGGCAGCATGGCTTGACGTTTTTCGAGTTCGTCCATTGAGCTCCTTGTGTCTAGACCTTTACAGGCCGCGCCAGATGATCAGACCACTGATCGTACCAATGGCTGCGGCAGCGCCTTGTTTTCCGATATACTTGCCCGTGCTGTCTGGCACCACCAGGATGTCGTTTGCCGTGAGGATCGGATCCTCGGCCTTACCTTTTACGATTTTCCCCAAATCGATTTGCGCAATAGTTCGCTTCCCATCCGGCAGTTCATGAATAATCTGAGAACGGCTTTTCCTGGCATTGGATGCGAACCCCCCTGCCAATGCCAGGGCCTGCAAGGCCGTCAGGCTGTCACGGTCTTCCAAAGTATACCCACCCGGCCTGCCGACCGCTCCAACCACATAGACGATTCCAGCTCGGCTGACCGTGATGGTGTCGAAAGCTTTGACCGGTATATTAAGAGCACTGTCATGCTCATACAGCAGCCTGCCCAAATCCACCTTGATTTGATCAGGCGCCACAATTTTTAAGCCTTCACTAGGCTTCAGATTTGGAAAGCCTCCCTTGCGGGTTACGTAAACCCACCGGCCTGCTGCGGCACCACCTCCTGATGCATTACCGACTCCGGTTCCGGGCATATTAACGCCACCTGCCATGGCGATGACCTGTACCAAAGTCCGCGGACCCGGTAACTGGTAAAGCCCGGGCTTTGCGACCGCTCCCACCACCGATACCGGTCGAGCGTGAAATTGCTTAATGAAGAGGGTGACGTGAGGGTCTTGAAGATAGGTTTTCCCCCATTCTCTTTGTAGTTCGTCACGCAACTGTTCGGTGGTTAGCCCTGCAGCCCGCACACGCCCCAGTAACTTAACGGTAATCGTCCCATCGTTCTCCACGCGAACCGTCTGGGTCATCTCGGGAAGATTAAAAACCGTGATCGTGATCACGTCCTCGGGGCCTAGGACGTAATCCGGACCGATCATGCCCCCACCGGCGGGGCCTTCATTCGTAGCCGTTTCCTGATTCGGCTCCGTGGATGGCACGCCCGCTCCGGGATCCTGGTCCTGTGCTGCACTCTGATCCTGGGGTAGAACGCTACTTTGATCTGCGGATTGGGCCAGAAGGGTGGGGCGGCCAAGCAAAAATACACCTAGGACAAACCCGACAAACAAACAGGCAGGTCGGTGGAATATGCTCATCTTTCCCCGGCCAGCACCCAACTGAATTGAGATTTCAGGGCATGAAGAAAAGCGAGTCCAAGACGGCTTTCCCAGCATTGAATTACAAACCTCGTAAAATATTGAAGTTAAACGAGAGTTCGCTCATTGTCAAGGTAACTCTTCTTAACGTATGATCAAGGATGTTTCCTTAAAACAGGTACATCTTGAAGTGCGATAATGTGAGAAGGTGTACGCAGTTCGTGGGTTTAAGTTTTCAGCAAACCGAATAAGTCCTTGGAGAACGTTCAGTAGCCTTGTTTTTGGCAGAAAAAACAAGGGCCCTAGGCGCCGTAGGAATAGATTTAGTCTAGAGCCATAGCTTGGAATATAACCCTGTGCGAGTAAAGGAGTTGAGGTGGAAAACAGAAACGAAATGAGTGTTGCAACGGAAAGCTTGGCGGCACGCTTTACCAGGTTCAATGGCAAAAATGCCCAGGTGGGTGTGATTGGCTTAGGATACGTCGGCCTCCCCTTGGCTTTGCTTTACTCACAGCGAGGGTTTCGCACAACTGGTTTTGATACCGATCCTTCCAAAGTGGAGAAACTCGAGTCAGGCGAGACTTATATCCGCCACATTCCTGCTTCGACCATTGCTGCCGAGAAAAAGCAAAATCGTTTCTGTGCCACCACGAATTTTGAAGAGCTTCGACGGATGGACGCAATTATTATCTGTGTGCCTACCCCCCTAGATGACCACCGAGAGCCTGACCTGAGCTATATCCGCGATACCGCGGAAACCATCAGGGAACACTTGCGGCCCGGCCAATTAGTTGTGCTTGAAAGCACAACGTATCCGGGGACTACCGAAGAACTGGTCGTTCCCATCCTGGAACGCTCAGGTCTTCGTTCACCCATTAGACCCTATTCAACGGATGGGCATGAAGTCACGAACATTGATCTCGAAGCGACGGACTTTCTTGTTGCTTTCTCGCCAGAGCGGGAAGATCCAGGGAACCGCGCATTTCAAACCCATCAAATTCCGAAGGTTATCGGCGGAGTAAATGGCCCCAGCGCTCAGGCCGCGAAGGCACTCTACAGCCAGGTCTTTGAACGCACGATTGTGGTCAGTTCCTCCCGCGCCGCTGAAATGACCAAGCTCCTGGAAAATATCTATCGGTGTGTGAACATTGCTCTGGTGAATGAACTTAAGCTTCTTTGTTTGCGGATGGGGATTGACATCTGGGAAGTCATTGACGCGGCGAAAACCAAGCCTTTCGGCTTCACCCCCTTCTACCCGGGGCCGGGGCTGGGGGGACACTGCATCCCGATTGATCCCTTTTACCTCACCTGGAAAGCACATGAGTATGAACTTCCGACGCGCTTCATCGAATTGGCGGGAGAGATCAATTCCGCCATGCCAGACCATGTGGTGAATTCTGTCATCGAAGCACTCAATCAGCGAAAACAATGCCTGAAGGATTCTCCTATTCTTATTCTTGGGGTCGCCTACAAGAAAGACATCGACGACCTTCGTGAATCACCTTCGCTTCGCATTATCAAACTGCTTCAGGCTCACGGAGCCACAGTGGACTATCACGACCCTTATTTCCCGCAGCTTCATAAAATGCGTCATTACGACTTCCAACATATGAAGTCGATAGAGCTTTCGGCTGAGAAGCTGGGGCAATATGCTGCCGTCATTGTGGCGACCGACCATTCAAGCTATGACTATGATTTCATCGTCCGCCACGCCAAGCTGGTTATTGACACGCGCAATGCAACCCGGGGGGTCAAGGAACACCGGGATAAGATCGTGCTTTGCTGAGGAGAGAACCTATCTCACTGCTGCTCCAGCACAAGCGCATTAGGTCAGCCACCTACAGTATTCGGTCGCTTTTCTTCCCTGCAAACTTTGGATAGTCCTCCGAGTCACTGCTTGAGCGTCTCAGCCAGAAACGACACGGTTCGATTCCATGCATCCTGGGCCGCCTGAGGCCGATACCCTGCTTTGTTGTTGGGGTTTTCAAAGGCGTGTCCCGCGCCGGCATAGATTTTCACATTCACCTTCTTATGCGCATTCTCCATCGCCTTCTCAAAATTACTGACGGCGGTGGGAGGAATGCCTCGATCTTCAGCACCAAAGTTTCCTAAAACAGGAGCCTGGATTCTGTTGATATCCTCCGGATCGGTGGGTAAAGCACCATAATTGACGACACAAGCGGCAAGTTTTGGTTCGTGAATCGCAAGTTCCATTGAGTACCCTCCTCCCATGCACCAACCAATTGATCCGATTTTATTGGGATCCACGTCCGGTCGCGAAGCCAGATAATTGAACGCTGCTTCCAGATCACGCAAGGCGCGATCGTGTGGCAGGCCCCGTGCAAGCTGGTGCGCCACGGAAGGGTCGGATGTTGCCTGACCGCGGTAAAGGTCCACTGCCAGGGCCACATAGCCTTGCTCTCCCAGTTTTTCAGCCTGCTCCTTCACCCAGTCATTCAATCCCCACCACTCGTGAATCACAACCAATGCCGGATGCTTGCCGCTCGCGCCGGGCGTAACCAGGAAAGCGCTGACCCGCTCGGTGCCGCTTTTGTAATGCACGATCTTTGTGTTGATTTGTCCCTCTGCCAGACCACATGAAACCCCTAAAATCACCAGTAAAGAAACGAAACCCATCAATCTATATCTCATATCCACACTCCCTCACTAGGCTTCAACCGGAGAATCCGACTCCAGCCTCTTGCGCAAATTCCCTCTACGGTCTCCCTTCTCTCAAAGTCGACTGGTTATGCCGGACACACAGTGAATGTCGCTTCAGCGGGTCTTTGCTTCAAAATCAAGCTGCTTCCGAATGAACGTCCGCACGATGACTTTTATGAGTATAATAGCGTTTAAGAACTGAACTCCTTGTTTGGTGTATCCTTTCCGGGAGATTGAATTAAGAATCACCCAGAGGAAGCAGGCGCAGTTTATCATAAATTCGCGATCGAATTATCGAGAGCGGCAGTAAATTCTTGGACCTTGAGCCAAAGTGGAGGAACGTGCATGGCACAGAGAATGGTGAAATGTGTGAAGTTTCAGAAAGAACTCCCAGGGCTTGATGAACCCCCTTGGGCTGGAGAGCTCGGACAAAGAATCTACGACAACGTCTCCGAGCAAGCCTGGGAGCTATGGCTGGAACATCTGAAAATGATCCTCAACGAATTCCGGCTTAATCCCGCCACCCGAGAAGCCCAGGAAATTATCGCCAAGCAGATGGAGGATTTCTTTTTTGGTGAAGGCGCCGCGCTTCCCCCGGGCTACGTCCCACCGCAAAAGAAAGCCTAGCCAGCCGAATAAGACCCCTTGCTCACCTAGCAGGGAACAATTCATACCGATGAGGTTTGGGCTGCGCAGCGGCGCGCTGCTCCACAATCAGCTTCTGCTCTAATCTGTCCAAAGCTCTTTCGGCCTGTGAGATTTCGGAGAAGCGCTCGTTGGTTAGAGGAACTTGTATATCTCGCCAGCGATCGAAATGTAGGCGATTATGCTCATGCGTGAGGTTATGGACAAGCTCAGCTTGCTGCAACATGGGTGTTTCGAGCGTGGCCAGGTTAATTCCTCGCGCCAACTCGCCGGCCGTGAAGTCACCCACGTGTTCACCGTCAATTTTCAATGCATATTTTGAGCCGCTGAGTCCGCCCACCTGCAGCGTCTCCTGATCGAGCACCTGAATAAAATAGGAACTGTGAAGGGCGAGCAAAACCAGCGGGTCTTTAAGATTGATCGGAAGTGGGAGAGCATTATCCATTTGTGTCCAGCTCAGGCTGCGTCCTGCTTTAAGGCCTGTCACGCGGGTATTCTCAGCCCGACTGACACGCGACTGGGCTGCATTGATCTCAACCGCAGTCACTATCGCCGGGGCATCCCAACTCTTTAGCAAGGCTTCCGCCATCCAGAGATGACCGCCAGGAGACGGATGAATGCGATCCGGAACAATCTTCTGGGCCAGCACGGGATCAAGCCGCCTGGCTCGTTCGAGGTCTGCCACGAAAGGCGCATTCATATTGGCAAGCGTCAGATTGAGACGATGTGCAAGGTCAGCCACAAATTCGCCATACCGGATCAGCACCTCATTGTAACCGCCGGCAAAGTTTGGAGGCCGAGTGACATCGTCATATGGCGAAGGCTCAATCACCGTGACGCGGACGCCGGGTAACCGATCCCGAAGGCTCTGAATGATGTGCTCATAGCCCGTGGTGTAAGTGTGGAAGACAGACTCCTCAAATGGCCGATACCCGCCATCATTCATGCCCAGCATGATGGTGACGACCGTCGGCTTGTACGGAAATACATCGCGGTTCAGGCGCAGATCGATGGGACCGCCCGCGCCACCCGTCACCCGGTCACCTCCCCAGCCAGAATTCACAAAGCTGACTTTGAGCGTGGGAAACCGCGTGAGGGTGTAATCCTCCACCTCCATCGTGTAGTACTGTTGCTCGGTAATGCTATCTCCATAGAAAACCACTCGGTCGCCTGACTTCAGATAATAGGAATCCGCGGCCTGCGCCGCAATCACCCGCATTCCGCTTAAAACGATCACCAGACAGAAGATGAAAATCCACTGAGTCTTCTTGAAATGGAACTGTGCCATGATCTCTCCTGAGCCCGGTGTTTCAGCTTTCACAAAAGTGCATCATGTGGTTTACGCCAGAATCAGGCATTAACCACCCTCATTACCGCGGCAGCACTTTCTCGCCAACGATTCGGAATTTCCCGCTCACGCCGGGCCCTTCGTCAGGCTGGCTGCCGCCAATAAAGATGGTGTAATTGCCCGGTCGGATCCGATGGTCGCCTTGATCAGTCACCAGGCTTAAATCCCGCGGGTCAAGCCTGAAAGTGACCTCCCGAGTTTCACCCGCAGCAAGAGGCAGGCGCTGGAACCCCTTCAATGCCCGCAGCGGAGCGCCCGCAACCTGAGGATACTCCAGATAAAGCTCCACGACCTCGCTTCCCGCAATTCTGGACGTGTTGCGAACTGTTACCTCGGCGGTCAGCGGCTGCCCAGCCTGAATCTCGTCTGATGACAGCTTCAGGTTGCTGAAGGCAAAGCTCGAATAGCTGAGGCCGTAGCCAAAACCAAAAAGAGGCTTCCCGTGAAAGTAGCGATAGGTGCGATTCTGCATCGAATAATCCGAAAAAGGAGGAAGCTGGTCAAGCGATGCATAGAATGTGATGGGCAACCGGCCACCCGGATTGTTTAATCCCGCCAGCGTTTCCGCGATTGCCTGGCCTCCTTCTTCACCCGGATACCATGCTTCCAGAATGGCCGCCGCACGCTGTTGCGCCCAGTTTACCGCCAGCGCGCTGCCACTCATCAGGGCAACAACCAACGGCTTGCCCGTGGCTGCGAGTGCACGGAGCAATTCCTGCTGGACTTCCGGCAAATCGATACTCGTGCGATCGCCGCCGCTGAAGCCCTCCACTTGGATTGGCATTTCCTCACCTTCAAGATGCGGTGAAAGGCCCACGAAAGCCACCACCACGTCCGCCTGTTGCGCAAGCTTTACAGCCTTTTCGCGCAGCACATCGCCAGGAGGTTGCCACTCCAAAGTGACTCCGGCGCCAAAGAGGGGCCCGCGATGCGCATATTCCAGGCGGAACGCATGGGGCTGCGAATCAGCAAAATGCGTATGATAAACCGGCAGCTTCGGGCGGCGATTGTAGCTGCTGCCATCGATTACCAGCTGACCGTCCAAAAAGACTCGAAAAGTCTCGTGATCCCCGCATGGGTAGCATCCCGGCTCGCGGAGGCTGAAAGTGTAGTCTCCGGGGCCGGGCGGTGTCAGCATTCCACTCCAGCGCACGGAAAACGACTTCATGGGAATGTCTGGAGCCGGAGCTGCGGCATCCCAGTCAAATTGAATCTGTGGGTCGGTGCGGATGAGCGCAGGTTTACCTGAAAAATCAGAATTGGCGAAGTACTCCGCTTTCAGCCCGGAAGCCGGAGGGGAATCTGTAGTCTGGAAAACGGTGCGAGGCACCGGCAACGGGAGCTCTGGCACGTAGGGAGAACCCTGTGCGTAGAGAATACGCGCCTTGCCGGCAAACTGCCGTATCATTCCCTCGATAGGCAGAATGGGATGAGATGGCGCGCCGTGATAGTTGCCCTCAATTGCCGCCAGCGATTCGGCGTTGGGGCCAACCACCGCAATCGTCTTGACGTCCGGTTTCAAGGGCAAAATGCCATTGTTCTTCAGCAGCACGATGGATTCACGCGCGACCCGAAGTGCAAGTTGTCGATGCGCAGGTGAGTCGACTTCCGACATGGGAATGCGGTTAAAGGGGACCCCTTCAGGGGGGTCAAACATCCCGAGGCGCATGCGCGCTGTGAAAAGTCGTTTCACCGCCGTGTCGATCACACTTTCCTTTACCAAGCCTTCCTGCACCGCTTTCACCAGCGTGACGTATTCATTGCCGCAGGTGGTATCCGTCCCGGCACTCACCGCCCTGGCTGAAGCGTGTTCGAGATCGGGCGCAGCGTGATGCCCTCTGAAAATATCCTCCACGGCGCCGCAGTCCGAAGTGACATAGCCCGGAAAACGCCAGGCCTCGCGGAGCGTGTCTTGAAGAAGATGGTCGTTGGCACAGGCAGGTGCGCCATCAACCGACGTGTAAGCGCACATCACTGAGTCCGCATGGCCCTGAACCACTGTGGCGCGAAACGCCGGCAGGTAAGTATCCTCCAGATCGTGTGGCGTGACATTGATGTTCATCCTGTGGCGCGCAGGCTCCGGACCGCTATAAACCGCGTAGTGCTTGGGGGTGGCTACCACTTCCAGATACTTCGGATTGTCGCCCTGAAGACCAGTGACAAAGGCTAAGCCCAACTTTCCGGTCAGGTAAGGATCCTCACCATAAGTTTCCTGCCCACGCCCCCAACGGGGATCACGCACCAGGTTGATATTCGGCGACCAGAAAGTGAGCCCAAAATAGATGCTGTGGTTTCCCTCTTTCTGGGCCTGATTATACTTGGCCCGCGCCTCAGTTGAAATGACGCGCGCTTCTTGGTAAATCAGCGGTGCATCCCAGGTGGCCGCCATCCCGATGGCTTGCGGAAACACGGTGGCATAGCCCGAGCGCGCAACTCCGTGCAGACCTTCGTTCCACCAATCGTACGCAGGAATTCCAAGCCGCGGAATGGCCGGAGCCGTGTGCTGCATTTGCAGGACTTTTTCCTGAAGCGTCATTCGCGCAACGAGATCATCCACGCGCTGCTCAATGGGCAGCGCCGGATTGCGAAAAGCAGGCTCCGCCTTGCTGGATTTCGCCTGCGCGTTTAAAGACCGAGTTCCCGCGCCAAAAACGACGATCACGATAAGAAATTGGATCAATGACTTGCTGCTCAATCGGCATGCTCCTTCTCTCATCCCATCCCCCAATAAATCTGTTCAGTTTCTGGCCGTCCGGTGCCATGCTGATGATTCAATCTTTCCCGCTGAACAGAAATCCGATCTCTTGCATCCTTCAGCAACCCGACTCCGAGCGGTGAGCCAAGCAGTATACAACTGCCAGCAGATTTTGTGTGGGGCAAGTCAAGGGGGAATTCCCCCCTTGATTAAGGAGGGGGGTAGGGTGGTTGTTGTAAAGAATTGGCTGGGACAAGACCCTTGAGAGCCTTTGCGCCGCAAAGGTCGGAGGGAAGAAAAATTTGCCGCCACAATGCCGATGACAAAAGGCGACGCCGTGGGGCATCACTCAATGGCCGCTAAACGTTCCGAAAACTGATGCGAGCTTTGGAAATAGGAACCCCGATGACTTCGATTCTGTTCAAATCCCGGGTTCCAAGGCCGAGCTGCTCCGCGAGCTTCAGCGTGCTGTCGCACTTCTCGAAAGGAGCGGTCCCACGGTCGGCCATCGGATCGAAGCCCATCAGCGCTGTTGCAACCGCATCAGTGGTCACACAATTCGTTCCGGCAATCAGCAGACCCGCATGCACGGGGCGGCACCTCTTGATCCATGGCCCTTCTCCGCCCGCCACGGTTGAAATCCCGTCGATTACAGCCAGGTGAATGGGGCGCGCCGCAGCGAGATCAACCGTCACCCGAGGCACGCGATACCCCGGAGACCTCGGCGAGGCAGGATTATTTTCAGGCAACGAAGTTCTGGAGGGCTGGCGGCTGCCATCGTGGAGCATGGCGCGAGCGCCTTTCACCACGCTCGAAGGCTCATCGATGCCCGCACCCTCGCCGTAAATCGTGCAGGGCGGAATGCCAAACGAATTCTTCATGGAAAGCGTCACGCCGGCGGTAGCGTGCTCCTTCAGCTTGGCGAGGGAGACGTAGACATCACAATCGGTATAGGAGTGGTTGACGTCATAAGCCTTAAACATCATGCCGCCACCCGGAACCCAGAGGCGCTTGTATTTGCCAGAAGGCCCCGCATAGTTGGTGTCTTCAAACTCCACATTCGAGGCGGCGCTCGAAAAATCGCTGGGGTTCCAGCCAGCCTCCCTCATGAAGCCTTCGAGAGAGCGTGATGGGCTCAAAGTGCTTTCCAGCAGCCGGATGCGGCGCGCTCCCGCCCGATCAAGCAGGCTGATCGTGGCGCCGATGACATCGGGATGAACCCAATGCGCAAGTCCAGGCGGTAGCCCCGCCACACGATCCGTTGCGTATCCGGTCATGTTAAGCTTGATGGCGACTGTTTTCCCTTTCACCAATCGATCAAGGCCACCCAACTGGTCAAACATCCTTGCCAGTGTGGCGTGCACCTGCGATCCGTAGCCCGAACACTTTGCGACCGCGACGGGGGCCGTCGGCGGCGTTGTTGTGGAACGAAGGGTCGGAGGGCATAGGCAGAGGCTGGCTGCGGCCGCACCGAAACCCTCCATAAATTGGCGGCGATTCATTTGTTTTAGCATCGCGGGCTCCTGTTTCTTGATCTGGAATACGAACTCTTTGGTTTCGATAGTAAGTGAATCTTACCCCACTTGCAACTGCAATATGAGCTGATCAATCCCCGGCAGCATTCGAAGCGAAAGAGACCCAAACATCGCAGCACTCCGCTAAAACAGGCGGACTTTGGCATCAGGTCTCTTGGACATATGGATCGAGTCGATAAAACGAACGCATCTCGTACTGAGCGTCATCACCATCGATTGTGTTCGGACACCCTCGCCAAAAAATCGCACTCCTTTGAGGAGGCTTCCATCCGTCACGCCACAGGCCGCGAAGATAATCTCCTTTCCCGGAGCCAGGTCATGGGTGTTGTAAATTCGTTTTAAATCGTGAATGCCCATGCTTTTGATTCGCTCGGCCTGTTGCTCATCCTTCACCACCAGCCGAGCCAGAATTTCTCCATTTAGGCAACGCAAGGCGGCAGCCGTTAACACCCCTTCCGGAGCACCTCCAATGCCCATGACAGCGTGAACCCCAGTACCCACCACCGCGGCCGCAATTCCGGCAGAAAGATCGCCATCAGGAATCAGGCGGATTCTCGCCCCTGCCTCGCGGATCTCCGCGATCAGCTTCTCATGGCGGGGGCGGTCGAGCACCACCACCACTAAATCTTCCACCCGACGGTCGAGTCGCCGGGCAATCGCCTTCAGATTCTCCTTCACCGGAGCATCCAGATCGACTGCACCCCGCGCTCCCGGCTCGACAACAATCTTCTCCATGTAACAGTCAGGCGCATGCAAAAGTCCCCCCTGCTCGGAAGCCGCCAGTACGGTAATGGCTCCCTGAACTCCCATGGCGCAAAGGTTAGTTCCTTCCAGCGGATCCACGGCAATGTCAACCTCGGGAACCGTCTCGCAGTATTCCTTTTTCAAGCCGACTTTTTCACCGATATAAAGCATGGGCGCCTGATCGCGCTCCCCTTCGCCGATCACGACTGTTCCGGCTACAGGGACCGCATCCAGAACACGGCGCATGGCCTCCACGGCCGCCCGATCAGATAATTCCCGATCTCCGCGCCCCATCGTCCGAGCCGCTTCAATAGCGGCTTGTTCCACAACTCGCGCAAATTCGAGGGCCAGCTCAACTTCCATTAAAGCTCTCCTTGTCTCGTGAGTGTCTCTCTCCCCGCCTATCCAGATTCAAATTTCAGGCAGGAAGATTCCAGATTATTTATCGGGTCGATGAAGGTGGAATTCAGAGTAAGGGGCAATCTCTTTTTTTGCAACTACCGTTGGATGATGGGGAAGGCTGGGTGGTCAGGCTGAACGAGGTTCACTCCATTCAGAGATCATCCTGCATCAGGCGCTCCAGCCCGAGCGGCCAGGTGGATGCTCACTTGGAACATGCGGAGAATCGGCAGAAGAAAAGTCTTGGGCCGTCGGGGATGGTGGGTTGGCGCTTCGAGGCGCTTCCACCTGCTCCCAAGCGTTTCGCACTTCAGTAAAGTCTGCCGCAAGTGTGCGCAGAATTTCAGCGGAAAGCGTCGCGCTCGCTCGAACGATCTCACGCTGCGCCAGGGCATAGAAACGGTCAAGATAGAGGGCCGTTTCGCCGCCCTTCTCAAAATCGATAATGGCCCGCAAGTGGCTGATGAACGTTGTGGCCCGATTCAGTTGATCCGTTTTTTCCTCGATATCGTGACGCTCAATCGCTCGCACCGTGGCGTAAAGCGAGGCGATGATCTCATCGTAGCAGCGGATTACCAGCGAGACGATGTTTGCCCCTTGTGAGGAGAGTTGCCGATAAGCCTGAGCTACGTTCTGTGCCATACGAGAAGCAATCCCAAATCCGAAATTTCCAAATCTCAAATCTGAAATTTCAAATCGCGATTAACCCGAACTCGAATATTGAACCTGCAGCCTTCTGAGTAATTGCTGCCTTTTCAATATGGACGCTACGAGAATCCAACCTTGCCCAAATGGAATTTGTCACACCTAAGCGATTGAAAATGAACGGGTTAACATTTAAATGATGGACTAAAGTGGTGGATTTCACGGCTCTTCCTGACGTGGGTGGAGTAACTCAACTGACAGGCGCCTTGTCCCTGTCAACAGAAAACTCGCAAGTCCCAACAACACCTACTCAATGAGCTTTCACGCCAGAGATGATGATGACGTGGATGGCGCCGCCGAGGAAATGCCGCTCAACGAGCTAAGTTGCCCATTTATTTGCGAAATCAGCAATGGCAATTGTTGTAATGTGGCGTTGATCTGACTGTACTCCTGAATCCAGGTTTGCTGTTGCTGGGCCAGGTTCGCTTGAAAGTCGCTGATCTGCTGGGAAATGCTTTGTTGCTCCTGGCTGATACCCTGGAGGTCGATATTCAACGGGCCGGTTGCCGGATCCGTGAGGCTCTGCAAGGAATTATAAAAATTCACCGCAAAGCCACTCGGCGAACTGGTCTGCTGAAAGAATGACTGTACCGCGCTGAAATTATTATTGAGCGCCGAGGTCAGGGTGCCATTATCCACAGACAAGGTGCCATCATTGTTGACGGTAATGCCGAGTGACGCCAGGCTGGTGATGCCGTTGTTTCCGGTCAGGGTGTAATTCACGTCTGAAGCCAGCATGCTTTGCACCAGGCTGAGCGAGCTATCGGCGAGGAGCGGAGGCTGCTGGGAGGCGCCCGGAGTGACAGTATATTGCGCATTGACAGCCTGAACGACTGCATTATAAGCCGAAACAAAATTATTGATCGCAGTCGTCGTCTGGCTGGTATCCGGATTGAGAGTCAGAGTGACAGCCGAAGCTGAAGTTCCAGTTAAATTGAGCGTCACTCCCGGAATAACTCCCGTGACGGTGTTGCTGGCGCTGTTGATGGGAACGCCGTCCACCGTAAGAGACGCATTCGCACCGGTCACAGCTTTCGTAAAGCTCAGCCCGGTGGTATTGCCGCTGATCGCGAGATCCCCTGCGGCGCCACTGGTATTGCTTACAAGGGATAGCCTTGCGCCATTCGAGTCCGTGATCACGCTGGCCTTCACGCCATAGTTCTGGCTATTGATGTAGGAGGCCAGACTGTTCAGAGTATCGTTGGAGCTATCGACGGTAATCGTGACCGGGGCATTTGAGCCAACTTGCAGCGTGAACTGCCCGGTTCCGAACGTCGTATCACCCGATGTCAGCGCGCTCGTGTAATAGGAAGCAGTAGTGGCTAAAGAATTGACGGTGATCGTATGAGTCCCCGTCGTTGCGCCGGAGCCTGCGGTTGCGGTGAGGACGCCGGTGTTGGATGAAGTTGCCGTCTCAGCGGAGAGGGCCCCGAGCGGGTCTTGCAAGGCGCTGACAGCCGTCTGCAGATTCCCGAGGAGTGTGTTGATATTGTTAAGGGCTGAAGTCTGGGAGGTATAAAGTTGTTGTTCCTGAAGCAGGGGCGCTTCAGATTGCTGGGCAGCCGCGACGAGTTGGCTTACAGTCTGTTGGACGTTTAGTCCGCTTCCCAACCCGAGTCCCGCCGTATTAAGGTTAATCCCAAAAATCCCCACGAATCCCGGGCTCCTTCATTGGCAAAATCAAGATTTGAAGGCGGAAAGCCAAGCGCTTTCCGCCTTCAAGGGGTAAATCATGAGGTTACTGGAGCAACCTTAAAATACCCTGTTGTGCCGAATTGGCCTGCCCCAGAGCATAAACGCCGGTCTGTTGCAGGATAAGGTACTTCGACAGATTGGACACCACCTGGGGCATATTTGCCGCCAGGATGGCATTCTGCGCCGAAGTAATGTTCTGGACTTGGACATTTTCAACGTTCTGTGCAGCCTGCATCTGGTTCACGGCAGCACCGATCGCACCGCGCAACGCCGCTGCCTTCTGAATTGCATTGTTAACGGCCGTTAGAGCAGTTTGCGCATCCGTGGAATTGTTCAAGTCGGCCGTTGCAAGATTTGAATCCAGGGTGCTGGTGCTCAGCGTCCCCACATTGAACGAAATCGTGGTGTTGGCAGTTGCGTCGCTCAGGAAGACGCTCGTGGTTGTGGCGGTAAATACCGAGGTTCCATTAAACGTGGTGTAGTTCCCGATCTGGTTAATTTCATTCAAAATCGACTGAAATTCCGTATTGAGCGCGGTGTACTGCGAGGTGGAAAGCCCGGTTTGTCCAGCCTCAGTGGCCAGCGTAACGGCGCGGTTCAACATGTTGCTGACCTGCGAGAGAGCACCGTCCGCCACCTGCGCCAAACCGATGCCATTGTTGATATTGTTGACGGATTGAGTGAGTGCGGCAATGTTTGCGCCGAGCTGGTCTGCAATCTGCAAGCCAGCGGGGTCATCCGCACCGCTGTTTATGCGCGAGCCCGAAGATAATTGATATAACGTCGATTGCAACGAAGCGGATGTCTGAGTCAATTGGTTCTGGGCTTGAATTGAAGCAAGATTATTTAGGACGCCAAGTCCCATGGAAGTCTCCTTTCAGAATTCAGGTCCGCTGCTTCGGCCCGAGAACTGGCGGGTCATCACCGCTTCCCTCGCCCGACTGCGTGACCATTTGCTTGACACCTAAATCTATCGGCACGGGTTGCTGATTCTTTAACAGCCAGAACCGCTTTTTTAGGGCTTGTGGGCCTGACAGCGTGCTTGCTGAAGTTGTCCTGCCATCCCTTCGATTTCTGCCAGGGCTTGGCGTAGCTTTTGAGCGTCCGGGAACTGCCTAACCCCTTCTCGAAGCAGGGTTAAAGCGCGTGACCAATCCTGCAGTTGGGCACGGATGCTCGCTGCCCGCATGTAGCTAGCCGGCTCAGGCTCCACGGCGTGAAGCTTTGCCTCTGCGGTTTCAGCAGCCTCCCGAAGATTTCCGCTCAGAGCATAAACGGCCATCAAACGGTCATAAAGCTCGCCGGCATAAGGCTCCTGCGTCACCGCATCTTTCATGGCGGCCAGCCCCAAGGCAACACGACCCAGGCGGAATTCGACTAATCCCATTTTGCTTTGGAGATAAGCCGAAGACCCCACCTGCTGAAGTGCCCGGCGATAGGCTCGCCTTGCCGATTCAAAATCTCCCAGGTTGTAATAGGCGTCGCCCATCGCCTCGCTGATCAAAGCCGTTTGAGGCCCTATTTTCTGCGCCTGTTCAAGGCAACGGAGGGCTTCGGCGCTCCGCCCGAGGCGAAGCAGCGCCAGACCCGAGAAAAGCCAGGCGATGGATACATGAGGGTTCAATTCACGCGCCCGCTTGAAACAGGCGAGTGCGGCTTCATAATCCTTAAAACTATTAAACTCCTCGAGGCCCAATTCAAAATGAGCCTGCGCATCCTCCGGCATCTCTCGCACCTTTGCCCGGCCGAGCTCGCGATAAAGATGACTCTTCCGTTGCCGGATTTCCGGGTCGGCCATCAGGCCGAAATGATGAATCACGAAATTCGCGCGCTCCAGCCTGAATCCGCAGGCAAGCACCTTCGGGCCGACCGTCTCATGGACCCGACCCACAAAATAAATTTCCGGATGGCAGCGAAACAGGCGCACATTTTCATGCTCAACATACGCTGGATATTGCCGCGCCTGCGGCGGGCCGGAGGTGTTGGGCTGCGCTGCGCGATCCCATACGCGCTCGTGGAGGCTCCGCACATAATTCCGAATGGAAACATGGTAGCCCCCCACACCATCACGCAACAACGATCGAATGCTGTCGCCTGCCGAGACCTCCAGCATCTCGTCAGCGTCCAATACCAGCACCCAATCGGATTTCACCTGAGCCAGCGCCTTGTTTCGCGCGGCTGCAAAATCCTGTTCCCAGGGAATCGAAAGGATTCTCGCTCCGTAACGGAGAGCCACCGACTCTGTCGCATCGGTTGAGCCGGTGTCGGCGATCACCATCTCGTCCACCACGCCACGAACGCTTTCCAGGCAGTCTGCGAGCGTTGCCGCAGCATTGCAGACAATCATCGAAAGAGCTAGGGAAGGCATAGACGGCGAATTCTCTCCAAGTACAGGGCAGTTACCCTGCTCCAATCGAAAGCCCGATGAACCGCTTCCACCGCGCTCGTGCCGCGCTGCTTTGCTTCTTCCCGGTGCTCGTAAACGTAGCGCATGGTGGCTGTCAATTCTTCAAGATCGGGTTCAAACCAGGTGAAAGGCCCGGCCATTTCGCCCAGAGGCGGATGCGGTTTGGGGACCTCCACTTCCTGAGCCGAGATGAAATAGGAAGCCTCACTTGGGCAGAACTCCCTTGCAGGTCCTAAGCCTGTCGTGATCACCGGTTTGCCGCAGGCCAGAGCTTCCGCCAGAGGCATTCCAAATCCTTCACCCCGATAAGGCAAAATAAACACGTCGCATCCGCGATAAAGCGCCGCCAGGTCCTGATCCGTCAGCTCGTCACTGATCAGGATCAGATGGGGCGCGCCGGAGCGATGCATGGCGTGGCGAATCTCTCGCGTCCGCGAAAGGCCGCGATAGAAAGTCTTGGAGCCAAGTTCCTTGATGATGAGCGTCACATCATCCGCAGCGGTGAAAGCCTGCTGATAAGCCTTCAAGAGCAGGTCAATTCCCTTGCGCGCAATGGCTCCGCCCACAAAGAGAAAAACAAAACTCCGGCTGCCTGCGGGACGTGAGGCAATTCCTCGGGGGGTGAAGGCTGTTCGATCCATCCCGTAAGGAATCACGCTGATGCGCGAAGGGTCCACGCCGCATCGCGCGAAGACATCGCGAACGAAATGCGAGCAGACGCAGACCTCGTCTACGTTCTCTTCAATTTCTTTCACCCAGCGGTGCGGCACGGCGCCAAATTCCCAGGGCACAATACTCAGAAGCTTTCCGCAGGAAGGACGGCTGAAATCCGGCGGCCAGTGATGGCGAATGGTCAGGTCCAGATGGGCGACACGGCGCATCAGGCCTTGAGCTAGGACTTCGTGATGGTTGAAGACGCGAGCTGGCGCGAGGGCAAAATCGTGAGGCTCGAGGCTGACATCCAGCTTTGAGTCGCTCATCAGCGTTGCGCCAATCTCGCGGTTAATGCGCGCAAAGCTGGCGTTGGAAAAATAATTGCCAATCAGCATGACGCCGGGCTTGGCGGCAGGTCGGGGAGCGGGACGATAAGCCGCAGTTACCGACTCCAATTGTTCATGCCACATGCCGGGCCGCGGCTCCGGCGGTCTGACCAGTTCAAGCATTCGTCTCGCTGCTTCAATCTGCCGGTGTAATAACAGGAAGTAAAAGACAGGCTCAAAATAACGCGGCTCCCGCCGCACCATTGCGCAAAGAGAGAGCTGCAGTTCTTGAGCGACCCTGAAGGGGAAACGCTGCCGAAGAATTCCCACAACCGAAGGCTCAAAAGCAGGATTTGCCAGGAGGCCTGAGGAAAAATACCGATAAGCCACGGCCTGGTTTCCCGCACTTTCAGCCATCGCTCCCAAGAGCCAGTGAGCCCGGTAGGAGTTCTCTCCGCCCGAGCCGATGAACGAAGGATCTGACTGCTCAACCGCACGCTTGAGATAACCCACCACACCTTGGGGCCTGCCCTGACGGGCACGCAGCCACATGGTGAGAAAGGGCAGTTCAGCATATTGGGGAAAGGCCTTCATTCCCGACTCCAGGAGCTGTTCGGCACTTGAGATGTTGCCCAGACGAATAAGGAGGACAATAAGATTGCGCAGCACAAGTGTGGCAAGGATAGGATGCAAGCGGCTCTCTCTCCACATTTCCGCAAGTCCGGCCAGGGCTTTATCCGGGACTTCCTGGGCGATTTGGAGCAGCTTGCATAGGCGTGCCCAAGGCTCATGACTCCCCTGCAAAAGTCTCAACAAGGCCGAGGAAGCCCTGGAACCGGCAGCGATGCGATAGCTGCGATTGATATAGTCTTCGCCAGCTCCCTTCGTCCAACTGCGAGGCTGAATGCCAATCAGGTCCATGTCGGAAAGGCAAGGATAATGAACTGCGACAAAGGACCGCCGCCCGGGCAGCAAGAGATCATGCCGTATGCCTGCGCTTGAGCCCTGGAGCAGGCGATCACCGGCAAACCAGCAAAGCACGGCATCTGACTGAGGTGGAACATAGGCTGGATGCCACGAGACCACTTCCCCCCTCTGAATCGTTTCGACGGCTGATCGAATCTCCGGCGGAATCTCGTCTTCAGATTGCACATCAGTTAGTAGGCAGGCGCGCGGACTCCGCTCATAAGCGCTCTGCACTTCAAACGAATCGGGCTTGACGACGTAAAAAGCCATTGATTTTTCGGTTGCTATCCTTCCAGTAGACGGCGAAACCCAGCCACCCAGCGCGGGATAACGACTCGCCAATCGAAGTGCGAGACCATATCCGCACGGCCTCTTGCCGCTCGCGCGTGCGCCTCTTCAGGATTGGAGAAAACTCGCCGCATCTGCTCGCGCAAATGTTCCAGGCTAGGCTCAGCCCAGCGGTGCCCCGCGAAGGGCCCACGATCAACTTCAGGTGAAACCGGAAAGACGCCTTCAATTTCAACCGGATAACTGTTCAAGTCGTTTAGGAAATCCGCCTGGCCACTCCACCGCGTCCCGATCACCGGTATCTCAGAGGCGAGTGCTTCCATGTAAGGCCGGCCGTAGCCCTCCCCACGGCTTGGCAGGACAAAGGCATTGGCGGAGGCATACAGGCGCGGCATATCGGTTTGCGGAATGAAGCCGTTAAGTAAAATGATGGAAGGAATCTTCTCGAGCGGCAGGCCCACTTCCCTTTCCAGGAAATAGACAATTTTCGATTCCAGATCCGCAAGCGGATCACTGATTTGATAGACCTTCAGAATGAGACAAACATCCTCATCCGCCTTAAATTCCGTCGTATAGGCTTTGAATAAGACGTCGTATCCCTTCCGCTCGTGCCAATCAAAGACGGATAGAAAGGAGAATTTGCGTTTTTTCGGAATCGTCAAGGGCTTTAACCCGGGCCGAAAAAGCCGGGTATCAACTCCAGCCGGCATAATTTTCAGCCTAGTTTCATGCACTCCCGAAGCCGCGAACGTCTCAAAATTGAAAGGGCCTGGAACCCAGATTTCATCCATCCGGTTGCAGAGTTCCCTCCAGCCGTCAGGAATTCGGTCGGTCTCAAACATGGTGCGGGCCACCCGGCGGCGTCCATAAGTTTCAAGATCCCAGCTGTCGGCAGGCGAGCTCTGGTAGTAAACGCTTCGCGATAGGTCTAGCCGAGTATTTTTCAATTGCTCAAGCTTCTGACGTGACTCTACGGGGAGGAGCCTTTTGCTGTCCTTCCGGGAGCCCATCGGAACAAGCTGGACGGGAATCCCGCTTTCAGCTAATCCCAAAGCTTCCACCCAGGCCTCCTCTGCATAACCCGTGCCGCCATAGACCAGCGCCCGAAACAGCACGCCTGCCCCGACGGCAGGCTGGCTTTGACGTGGTGGTGGGGGTGCGATGACCGTATGCGCAAGCCTGTCATCAGTGGTTGGCTCTGGACGAATGCCCGGAGTTGAAGAATCCGGAAGGATTGTGCTCAAATCTTGCGGTGGCAGCACTGGCATTGTAACTCGCATAGCTTTGAGGAATCAAAAGGGCCGATGCAGAGGGCTACAAAGCCCGCAAGACATGCTCTTCGGAAGATGAAATTGCGCGCGAGGCGCATGCAGCCGCCATCGTTCGGTGTGCGACAAAGCAATCGAGGCACTCTTCAATGGCCTCATCAATGCCGATGCGGGCTTCCCAGCCCAATTCGCGGCGAGCCTTGGTGAAATCTCCAACTCTCTGCTTGACGTCCGTTTCCACCACCGGAAGGGGTTTGAATTCCAGTGGCCGGGATGAACGGATTAATCCTCTTTTTTGCGCTTTTTGATAAATCTTTTGAGCGAGCTCCCGCATGGTGATGAGTTCCGGGTTACCCAGATTAAACACCTCGTTCAAGGTGGAGGGGGCGAACGAAAACCGCGCGATTGCCTCCCCAATTTCACGGATGTGCGCAAAGCTTCGCGTCTGGCAGCCGTCGCCCAGGATTTCGAGAGGATTCTGCTGCCGCCCCACCAGCCGATGTGTGAAATCGGCGAATACATGGCTGACGCCGACATCATCCGAGCCTGCCTCCTGAGGATCGATCACATTGAACGGCCGCCAGATGGTGTAAGGCAAACGATACTGGTTCCAGAAAGCCAGCGACATCCTCTCTCCGACAAGCTTTGAGAGGCCATAATCCGTCCTCGCAAGGCGCAACTCCTCATCGTCTTCTCGCAGAGGTTGCGAGGTATGCCGCTCGTAAACCATCGAGGAGGAAACATAAACCACACGCCCCACTTTGGCCTGCACGCTCAGCCGCAGTACGTTGGCGTGCGCAGAAAGGTCGTTACTCAGAATGTCTGCTGCCCGCCGATGAAAACCGATGACGCCGGCAAGGGTCGCAGTGGCCTGAATGACCCCGTCCACACCTTCCAGCAGCGGACGCATCACCTCCGGGCTGGCGCAGTTGCCTCGAATAAAGACATAATCGCGTCGCTTGGCCTGCACTCCCCACTTTTCACAACTGTCAATGCCCCACACCTCGTGACCTGCCGCCAGAAGATGAGGGATCACCTCCGACATCAACCTTCCTTCGCTGCCGCAAACCAGAATTTTCAATGGATTCCTCCCACCGATTGCCGTGACCATTCAGGATGGTTATTATCGCTATCGCGCCTCCGTCCGAGACGAGATCCTTCGTGGCCCATGAACCTCCCCTGCGGGCGCTCGAAAATTACCGCCAAGAAACAACAATTCGCCGCCTCAGGGCGCACTGCCCATGACTTTTCTATCGGCACGTTCGCTTTTTTCATCACTGTCAGCGGAAGCCTGGATTCCTGAGGGCACTTCTGTTGCCAATCTGGTAAAGCCGGGCAGAGTTTCTAATCCTTTCAGTCCTGGAGGTTGGCTCCAGAAGAGCGCTGATATCCTTACAGGCAGCTGGCAGCGAAATTGCGTAAAGAAACTCTTATTGACGTGTCCGGAATAGCTCATCGCTGCCAGCAAACTTGCAGGCATCCCTGACTGGGCAAGATTTGCCCTTTGACGCGAGTTTTAGCAAAAATTGCCGATGTATTAACTGTGGAAAGGCTCAGCGAATGGCTGGGATGCGTCGAATCGAGAGCCAGAAGCAGGAAGAGAGGTCAGCTTGATTCAGCTCACTCGTCTGAATAATCAGCCTTTCGTGGTGAACGCCGATTTGGTTCAATTCATTGAAAAGGCTCCGGATACCGTGATTACCCTGATTACCGGCGAGAAAGTGGTGGTGAAGGAGCCGTTGGAGCAAGTCGTTGATCAGATCCTGTCCTTCCGCCGGTGCGTTCTGACAGGCCTGTGTGCGGCAGTACCTCTAATCACAGCTTTTCGGAAGAGCAACGGCCAACACGACACACGAGAGACTGAGTAGGAGACCCCGGGGTGGATAAGGCAACTTTAGGCGGGATACTTATCGCCATTCTCGGTATTTTGGGCGGAATGACGATAGAAGGAGGGAAAATTGTTCAAATTCTCCAGCCCACAGCCGCCATGATCGTCTTTGGTGGGACGATCGGAGCCGTGCTGATCAGCTTCCCTCTTCCCATTGTCATCCATGCCGCAAAGCGCATGGCAAACGTCGTCTTTGAGCCGAAGTGGGATCCGGAAAAATTAATCAAAGAGATCGTAGGCTACGCCAATCAGGCCAGAAAGGAAGGCATCGTCTCTCTCGACCAGAAGCTGCCGGAAATTGAAGACCCCTTTCTTAAGAAATCTCTCATGCTGGCGATCGACGGCACGGAACCCCACGAACTGCGAAAGATGATGGAGCTTGAGATGGATAATCAAGCGGAGCATGAAGAAAGAATCCCTCAGGTCTTTGAGTCCGCCGGTGGATATGCACCCACCATCGGCATTCTGGGCGCGGTTTTGGGGCTCATTCAGGTGATGCAGCATCTCGATAACATCAACGAAGTCGGGCGAGGCATCGCCGTGGCTTTTGTGGCCACCGTCTACGGCGTGGGCTCGGCCAATATTCTGTTTCTGCCTGCTGCCGGCAAACTCAAAATTCGCGCGCGCCAGGAGCAGTTGAGCCGCGAGATGATTCTGGAAGGGGTTATTTCCATCCTCGAAGGGCTGAATCCTCGCATGGTTGAGACGAAGTTACGCGGATTCCTGGCCACCCCGGAAGAGAAAGCAGCGAAAGCCAAGGGAGAAGAAAAAGAAGTCAAGGAACCGGTCGAGGTCAGCCAGTGAGCCGAAGGAAAAGAGCGGCAAGCCACGAAAATCATGAGCGATGGCTGATCTCCTACTCGGATTTCGTCACCCTGCTCTTTGCTTTTTTCGTGGTCATGTTCTCAGCCTCGCAGGTGGATAAGCGGAAAGTCGGGAAAATGGCGCTGGCGATGCAGGTGGCTTTTCAGGAGCTCGGCATTTTCGAGAGTTCCAACACGCACGTTCCCTTATCTCAGTCTCAACCTCTGCCCTTCTCAACCGTGCAGATGGTGGATAACGCGGCTCTGACCACCGTGTTGGGCCGTGTCTCGTCCTCCCCGGAAGGAGCGCCCGCGGCGGCGACTACTGTGATCAACCTCACGGAGCTACGCCAAAGATTGGAACGGGCGCTCGCTCCACAACTCGCGAAAAAAATTATAGGATTGCGCGTCAGCCACGACACCCTCATCCTGAGCCTTCGCGAGGTGGGTTTTTTCGACAGCGGGTCGGCCACTCTGCGGCCTGAAGCCGAGCCGGTTGTCGCTCGCATTGCCAGAATACTTCAAACCATCCCATGCTTTCTGCGGTTTGAAGGGCACACCGATAATGTTCCCATCCATTCAGCAGCTTTCCCTTCCAATTGGGAGCTTTCCACAGCCCGCGCCACCAACATGGTCCGGCTCTTCATAACCCAGTTTGGCTTTGATCCCACACACCTCTCGGCAGCAGGCTATTCAAAATATCATCCAGTCGCCTCCAATACGACTGCGGAGGGCCGCGCCATGAATCGGCGGGTGGATATCGTGATCTTGCCCATTGCAACGTGGCCGATCCATTCCGTTCAGGCAGCCACCACGACCACGCTTTCTCCTCTTGCCCCGCATCCCGCCAGTCCCGGCCTGCACCCCAACGGTCCCAAAATCACTCCGGAATAGAATTCGCCCAGGCTCGACGTAGCCGCTGAAGAGGTTCGCTACAAAGCTTCCTCTCAAGATTTCAGTCTGGGCTGCCGAAAGTCTTAATGAGAGTTCGCTCACTCTCGGCGCCGCAAGGCAAAACTTGTGGGTAAAAAATTATTGTTTTATTAATATCGTTATGATATATAGGCTTTGGTCAGAATTGATTCATTAAAGCCGAAATGCATTTATCAGAAATTTTTAACAGTCAAAAGAAATATTCGTTAATGAGGGGACCTGGCGGGCAGATCGGCCCGTCGAGAGAAAGCTCTCGGCTTTAATTCAACGCTGACGATGCCAGTCTAGGCTATTTATCGACCGGCCTCAGGATCTTTCTCTCCCATCCCCACGATCACCCTGAACTTGAATGTTTCACGGAGTTCCTGGCAACGAACCGGTCGGGCTGCCCTGAGGTCGGCCCGAAGACATCTGCGTTCAAAGCCAAAAAGGTCAGTCCCAAGAACGTTCAGCGTCCAGCACCTGAGGTGAACATGCATATACTTGTTATTGAAGATGAGCCGTCGTTAGCTCGTTTTTTGAAAAGCAGCCTGGAAAGCCATGAGTTTCGGGTTGATCTGGCGGAAACCGAGACGGAAGCTCGGCAAAAGCTATCAGGGCAGCACGACCTTATCTTGCTCGATTTGAAAATCCCCGGCGTTGAAGGCTATGAACTTTTACGCAAGGCTCGTGAGTTAAAACCCTTCACGCCGATTCTCATCCTTTCGGGAATGAATAATCTGGAAGACCGCGTGCGTGGGTTGGAACTTGGCGCCGACGATTATCTTTCCAAGCCCTTTGCCTTGGCAGAACTTCTGGCGCGCGTTCGAAACCTGCTCCGGCGCGCCTCGCGCCTTCCGGACCTCAAGACCTGCGTCGGCGATCTGGAACTGAACCATATGGATCGCACCGTTCGGCGTGGCGGAAAGAGGATTGATCTCAGCCCCAAGGAATATGCGCTTTTGGAATATCTGATGCGGCACAGCGGCCAATGCGTGACTCGAACCATGATCATGCAGAATGTGTGGGGCTTCTCCCCTGACACGATGACCAACGTTGTGGATGTCTACATCAGTTATTTACGGAGAAAAATCGACGATGGGTTCAACCATCGGCTAATCCACACGGTGCGCGGCGAAGGCTATGAAATCGGGCTCCGGTCACAGGAGGAGCCGGCGGGCTTGTCCCGCAAGGCCGCCGCAACCGCAAGCCATGCTCACATAACGGGACACACCTAAGACTTCGCCTTGAACAAATCGAGAATCGCCAGCACGCATCATCATCGATAAATATCGTCAGCGAATCTGAAGGGGCTTGCATGAATACTGTCGCTGTGAAGCTGTAGGGCTGTTCAGGATTTGTCCCGACGCGGGAAGGAGGCAATCGTACTTTTCAACAACTTCACGACAAGTTCGGTGCTTGCAAAGCGCCGCTACAAGCAAATTAAAAAACTTTCATACCTTGATTATGACAGCACCCGGCTTTCAAGTCTGGAGTGCCAAATTATCTGAAAACGCTCATTGAGATAAGTGGAGCTGCCCGATGACAACGGTCGTCGCAAGTGACAACCCCCAATTCCGTCATCAGGTTGTGACGCGTCTGCGGTCTTCGAGTTGGACTGCTGAAGAAGTGCGGGGGGGCGCAGAAGCGCTGGCTATGGTGGAAGAAGGCCGCTGTGAGATCCTGGTACTCGACCGCCGTTTACCCGATCTCGACGCCACAGAACTTTCATGGATGGTCAAGGCCCGGCATCCGCAGGTTGAGGTCCTGGTGGTGGATTCAGAGGCTCGCAAACCCTTGCTGGTTCACGAGCCGCCCCGAAATGCCCGAAGCGGGGAGCTTCTGAGCCTTTTATGGGAGGTCCCTGAACAAACCCTTGCCGGTTCGGAACCACAACCGGTCATCGAACCTGTAGTGGCGCCCCCCTCTCCTCCGCAGATTGAGCCTCTACCCGGCATGATCGGCGCCAGCGTGGCAATGCGGCAGGTCTATACTCTCTCTCGTTTAGTGACAACGAGGAATACCACGGTTTTAATCATCGGTGAGACTGGAACCGGCAAGGAATTAGTCGCGCGAGCCATTCATCAACTCAGCCCGCGAGCCAAGCAGCCACTGGTCACGGTCAATTGCGCCGCCATTCCCGAAGCGCTGCTCGAATCCGAGCTCTTCGGCTACGCGCGCGGCGCCTTTACCGGAGCCTCACAATCCCGCCTGGGTCGAATTCATTCAGCTCACGGTGGAACTCTCTTTCTCGATGAGATCGGCGAACTACCCTTAAGCATTCAGGCCAAGCTCCTGCGATTTCTTCAGGAAGGCGAAGTTCAGCGTCTGGGCAGCCCGGATATTGTGCGGGTCGATGTGCGAGTGATCGCAGCAACGAATGCCGATCTTACCCACCTGATCTCAGAGAACCGTTTTCGGGAAGATCTCTACTATCGCCTCACCGTCTTTCCTATTGTCGTCTCACCCTTGCGCGAGCGCCCGGAGGATATTCCCGCCCTCAGCCAGCATTTCCTCCAGCTCTTTTGCCAGGAATCAGGCGTTCCGCTCAAAAGGCTGACTCCTGCGGCTCTTCGGATGCTGGAAAAACATGCCTGGCCTGGAAACATTCGCGAGCTCCGGCATACGATCGAGCGAGCCTTTATTCTCTCCGCCGATCAAGCGGAAATTCTGCCTGAGCACATTAGTCTTCAGGTCCGCCTCAAAAAGGATTAAAGAAATTTTAGTCTCCTGTCCCACGAATTGGTATGGTTTGTGCTCAGTGGACTCGATGATGCTAAGTTTGCCTACCCAGGAGAAAAAAGTGCCTCCCCAACCGGAAGACCTGAAGGCTGCCCGGATGGATCTGGATCAGGCTTTTGAATCATTCCTTCAAGTCGCAGGGATCCTTGAGGGGTCTTACGGTCATCTTCGAGCGGAAATCAGCCGGCTGCGGGAAGAGCTAGAAGTAAAGAACGCCGCCCTCGCCCAGAGCCTGGCTGAGAATGAGCGCATTCGCGCCTATCTCAGCCGGATTTTAGAGTCATTGCCCTGCGGTGTTCTGGTCGTCAATCGCGACCTTGATTGCAAGCTCATCAATCCGGAGGCCCGTCGGCTGCTGAACTCAAATTCCCACCACGGGACGGAGCTGGCGAAGGGTATTCCCTCGAACCTGGAATCCTTGCTGAAAGAGTTGGTCTCCCGACCCTCAGGCGAAGAGCGCGTCTGGTGCTCTGATGATAACGCCGAGGCCCGAACGATTGCGATCAACTGCGCGGCCTTGCCAGAGGTTTCCTGCGCGCATGGCGACTTCGTGCTGATTCTGCGCGACATCACCGAACAGAGGCGGCTGGAGCGGGAAAGAGAGATTGCGCGTCGCATGCGTGCCCTGGCAGAGATGACCGCCCTTCTGGCTCATGAAATTCGCAACCCCCTGGCGAGCCTGGAGCTTTTTGCCGGATTGATTCAGGGAGCCGTCCAAAGCGATCCTGAAGCCAGCCAGTGGGCCGTTCACCTTCATGCCGGATTGCGTGGCCTTTCAGCCACAGTCAATAATGTTCTCCATTTTTATACCCAGGCGCCACCCCAGACAAAGCCCATAAATCTGGCGGAACTCATCGATCATACGGTTCAGTTTCTCCAGCCGCTTGCGCTCCAGCGCGGCATGGCCATTCAGTGGGAAAAGCCTGAAACAGCCTTTGTTTTTCAGGCCGATCCTCATCGCCTGCAACAAGTGTTCTTCAACCTCGCCATTAACGCTTTCCGATCGATGAACCCGGGAGGGCGGTTGACCCTCCGACTGGCTGCCGAGACAACGGACCGCGGAGTGACCGAGGTGCGGATCGACTTTGAAGATCAAGGGATGGGCATCCCACCGGAAAATCTGGAAAAAATCTTTGAGCCCGGATTCACTACACGGGCTGGCAGCCCGGGGCTGGGTCTGGCAGTCTGTCAGAAAGTTGTCGTGGAACATCAGGGAAGGCTTGCCGTGCGAAGCACACCAGCGGTGGGGACCACGTTCACGCTCAGCTTTCCCCTTTCAGGAGGTCCGGTATGACTGATGTCATGGTCGTGGACGACGAAATTGGCATGCGAGCGGCCCTTGAAGCCAGTTTCCGCAGCCACGGCTGGAAAGTTCAAACCGCTTCGGGCAAGAACGAAGCTTTGACCGTCTTTCGCGCAGCACCCTGCCCACTCGTGGTCACGGACATGCGAATGCCTGATGGCGACGGGTTGGGAGTGATGCAGGGCATCCGCGCCATGGCCCCTGAGACCGCATTCATTTTCCTCACCGCCTATGGTTCGGTGCCGGAAGCAGTCAACGCCATGAAGGAGGGTGCCTGTGACTACCTCATCAAGCCGGTTTCTTTCCCGGTGCTGAAGGAAACCGCCGAACGCATCCTGCAACGCAGTCCGGAGGACGCATCCCATTCCGATGAAGAAGGCCTGATCGGCCATTCACCGCGTTTCCGCAGCCTCCTCGAACGCGCCCGGCAGATTGCCAAAACCGACGTCGATGTTTTAATCGAAGCGGAAAGCGGGACGGGCAAGGAGAAGCTGGCGCACTTCATCCACCAATCGAGCAGCCGCCGCAACGGTCCATTTGTAGCTGTCAACTGCGCGGCTTTCCCGGAGGCTCTGCTCGAAAGCGAACTCTTTGGGCATGTGCGCGGCGCCTTTACCGGCGCCCTGGCCTCCAAAGCCGGAAAATTTGAGATGGCGCAAGGGGGAACACTGCTGCTGGATGAAATCGGGGAAATGCCCCTGAACCTTCAGCCCAAGCTGCTGCGCGTGCTGCAGGAACGTGAAGTCGATCGATTGGGCGATACCCGCCCGATCCATCTGAACATTCGCGTGATCGCCACGACAAACCGCTCGCTCCGTGATCTGGTTCGCGAGGGGGCATTTCGGGCCGATCTCTACTACCGGCTCAACGTCATTCCTCTTACGCTGCCTCCCTTACGAGAACGGCGTGAGGATATCCCAGAGCTCGCGGAATACTTCCTTCGCCACTACGCCCCACCTTCGCTGCGAGGCTCACTCCGGCTGGCCCCCGAATTGCTCGCTCGACTGAAGCAGCACGATTGGCCCGGCAATGTGCGGGAACTCGAAAACGCCATTCGCCGCGCCCTGGCTCTTTCGAGAGGCCCCGTGCTGGGAATCGAGGCCCTGGAGGAGATGGATCCTGCACCCTCGCCGCGTGAGACTGCGCCCGCAGCTCCGGTCCTCGAAGCCGGACTTACCCTGCAAGAACTCGAGCGGCAGCTTGTGGAGCGAACGCTTGCGGCGGTGGATGGCAATCGAACCCGTGCCGCCGAAATGCTCGGCATCAGTTTACGCACCATCCGCAACAAAATCCGCGAATATGGCTTAGGCCCCAGGAGGACCGGATGAGTTGGCTCGATACAAACCTGTTGTCTCAATTGCAGACGTATTTGCGGTTGACCACCACACGGCAATCGCTGATCTCCAATAATATCGCCAACATCGACACGCCCGGCTATCAGACGGAGGACATCAGCTTTGAGAAGGAAATGCGCCGCGCGGAAATTCAGCCCCAGTTGGCACCGCCAACGCCGTTCATCCACCCCGTCGAGGGACTCGTGGCGCGGCCGGATGGAAACAACGTGAGCATCGATCGTGAGAGCATGCTGCTCGCTCAATCTCAGCTTCAATACACGCTGGGCGTCACCTTGCTTCGGGATGAATTCAAGCGCCTGCTCACCGCCATCAATGAAGGGAGTTAAGTCATGAATTTTTTTGGCGTGCTTGACCTCAGCTCCTCCGCGCTGGAAGCGGAGCGATTAAGGGCCGAAGTTGTGGCCACGAATCTCGCCAATGCGGAAACCACCCACACCGCGCGTGGCGGCCCCTATACCCGGCAGCTCGTGGTCTTTGGGCCGCAGAGACTTCACCACATGAGCTTTGCCGAGGCCTTTGATCGATTCAGCCGGCTTCACGCCCGGGGTGTCGAGGTGGAGCGCGTGGTTCTGGATACGATGCCGCCCATTCGCCGGAGCGAACCTGGAAATCCTTACGCTGATGCGCAGGGTTACGTCTATTATCCGGATATTAATCCTGTCCAGGAGTTGGCGGATTTAATGAGCGCGGCCCGTGCCTATCAGCTTAATGTGGCTGCCATCCAGACCACAAAATCCATGATCCAGGAATCCTTCCAAATTCTGCTGTCATAACGTTTCACGACTGGGGATAGCACGATTATGAGCAATAGCATTCAGGGATTGCCGCCGATCGATCCATCGCTATATCAGCAGAACGTCTCGAAGACGGCGCCCGGAAAAAATTCTGAGTTTCTCGACACTCTGCAAAAGACCTTGGATCAGGCTCAGCAAATGCAGGCTGAGGCGGATCAGAAAGTGACCTCGCTCTTGAACGGCCAAAACACGGGGGATGTGCAATCCGTCCTGCTGGCTCTTGAGAAAGCTGACCTCTCCTTCCAACTTGTGATGCAAGCTCGCAACAAGATTGTGCAGGCCTATAACACGATCTCAAACATGCAGTTTTAGGGGGGTAATGAAAATTGACAAAGCCGAAGCCGGCCAGACTGAGCCAACCATGCGGGATTTTTCACCGCGGCTCAGAACGACAGGCAGCCCGGCTGGCATGACCATCCTGATTTGATCTTATGGCTTTGGATCAGAAGCAACTCCTCAGTCAAGCCTCGAATTTCTATCGCGGCCTCAGTCGCAGGCAGCTTTACCTGTTGATCGCAAGCGCCGTCGCGGTGCTGGGCAGCCTGTGGCTGTTTGTCAGCCTGCTCGGGCGCAGCGACTATAAAACCCTCTACACCGGCCTTTCGCCGGAAGACGTCCAAACCATCACTCAGCGGTTGGCAGCGGAAAATGTCCCTTTCCAATTATCCAGCGACCGCAAAACCCTGAGCGTGCCGGCAGGAAAGCTTGATAAAGTCAGGCTGGAACTGGCAGCCCAGGGGCTGCCTGTTTCAGGCCGTGTCGGCTTTGAGCTGTTTGACAAGCCGGACTGGGCAGGCAGCGACTTCTATGAAAAAGTCAACTACCAGCGGGCGCTGGAAGGCGAGTTGGAGCGCACCATCGAGCAGCTCAGCGATGTCGAGAGTGCACGCGTCCACCTCGTGCTTCCACACGAATCGCTGTTTACAGAGCAGGAGCGCCCGGCGAAAGCTTCCGTGCTGGTCAAGCTGCGGGGCGACCGCCTTTCAGAGCAGTCTTTCCGAGCCATCACTTATCTCACGGCAAGCGCCGTGGATGGCCTCAGGCCTGAGAATGTCACCGTAGTGGACGCCAACGGCTACACGCCAATCACCTATCGCGACCAAAATCAGCCCTGGTCGGCTGCGGGAAATAAACTCGAAACACAATTGGAGCAGAAGATTAACCAGATGCTGGCACCCATTGTGGGGATCGATCACGTGCGGTCGAGCGTCACGGTGGATTTCGATACGGCATCGAGTGACACCACGCAGGAAACTTACGACCCCAACGGATCAGTGGTTTTGACCTCACAAACCACGTACGAATCTGACAGCAACTCGATGGCCCAGGGTATTCCCGGTACTGCCAGCAATGTGCCTCAGGGCCAGCCGGCCTCTCCCGGGCCCAAATCATCCAACTCCCAGTCAGCCGCGAATTCCAAGAACCAACCGGCAAAAGCCAGTTCCACGAAAGCCAATCCCTCAAACCAGCCCGCAGCAACGAGTCTTGCCAAGACCTTCGATACGGCTGATAACGGCATCGATGCGGAAAGGACAGAAAGCACCACCTACGCCGTCAGCCGCACGCTGCGCCACTCGACGCAGCCGCCCGGAACCATCAAGCGCGTTTCCGCCGTCGTCCTGGTGGATGATGCCAGCGAGACGAAAATGACGGGCAAGCGCAAAGAGATCGTTCGGCATCCGCTGAGCGCAGCGGAAATGAAACAGATTGAGGAGATCACCAAGGCGGCCATTGGCTTCAACAGCGCGCGAGGCGACCAGGTAGCCGTCGAAAACATCGGCTTCACGTCAACCCCGAGTGAATTCGGGCCACCACCCTCCACCGCTGAAAAAGTGCTGATGCGGTTGAATCAATCCATGGGACTCCTGCGTTACCTGGCGTTAGGATTGCTATTTCTGGGGGTTTATTTCCTGATTCTTCGGCCTTTGATGAAACCTTTGTTGGCTTCCTTTCAACAAGCCCGTGGGGCGCTTAAGCCGGGCGAACGCCCCGCCTTTGATTCCCGACTTGAGGCCTCGCTGGGTGAGGAAGTTCCAACTCCCCGTGCCATGCTGACGACCCCGCCCACAGCCGAGGAGCGGGCGCAGCCAGAAGTCAATATCCTGTCGAGACGCGCTCTTGCCGATAAGATTGAAAAGGATCCGGAGGAGGCCAGCCGTCTGCTCCAGGATTGGCTGATTGAGGATGAAGGAGCGTAATGGCGCAGGCAGCAGTTGCCGAAAAGCTGAGCGGAATTCGCAAGGCTGCAATTTTGATGGTGCTGATGGGCGAAAAGGCGGCCACCGCGGTGCTCCGCCAGCTTCCCCAGAAGCAGGTTGAGCGATTGATGCGCGAAATCGCGAGCGTGGGCGAGATCGACCCGGAAGTGTCTCGAGAGGTCCTCCGCGAATTCACCGAACTCGCCGTCAGCGGCAATCGGCGGGCCCAAGGCAACAGTGCTTATGCCCAAAAACTTCTGGTTGAGGCTTTTGGCGAGCCGGCCGGTAAGCAGCTCTTTGAGCGGGCGATGCGGCCTTCCGACCTCGATCCCACGGACCCGGACATTCTCGAAAAAGCGGACCCTCACCAACTATCCAAATTGCTGGAAAATGAGAGCCCGCAAGTCATTGCCCTGGTCGTTGCCCACCTCAGTTCCGGACTTGCGTCACAAGTGTTGAATCTGTTTCCGGAGAAACTGAAATCACAAGTTGTCGAACGCATGGCCCGCATGCGAGCTTTTCCCTCTGAAGTCGTAAAGCGCACCCTGGCGACCGTCAGCAAAAAAGTGGCGGTGGCCAGCAACCTCCAGCAAGTGAACTTTGGCGGAATCAACGTGGTGGCCAAGCTTTTGAAATCGATGGATCCCACGTCCAGCCGGGGCATCCTCGAGTCCATCAAGGCCTCTGATCCTGATCTCCTTTCCAGCATCAACGCCTTGATGTTCACATTCGAGGATCTCAAAGATGTCACCGAGGCGGGCATTCGCGAGCTCATCGGACACGCCGATAAGAAGACCCTTTCCCTGGCCTTGAAGGGCGCACATCCTGACATACAGGCGCATATTTTCAAGTGCATGTCTTCCCGCGCTGTCGAGATGCTCAAAGAGGATATGGAGGCTCTGGGGCCGGTTCGCCTGCGCGACGTCACACAGGCCCAGCAGGAAATTACCCGCCTGGCCCATGAACTCGAGGATGAGGGGAAATTGATGAGGAAGAGCGCTGACAGCAATGACACCATCCTTTAATCCTAATCCGCTGTTTGAAGACGACGGGAATCCGAAAGAGGTTCAACCCTACGTCTTTCCGCCCATCGCGGAGATGAAGGAGGCACATCGAGGGACATCTGCAAGCCGCGAGAACCCCGCCTGGAATGCTCCCGATCGCCCGCAGAACAACCCAACGCCGTCGAAAGCCCAAGCGGTCTTCACCCTCGAACAGACCCAGGCGCTTGAAAGGCAGGCCCTGGAACGTGGCGCTCAGGAAGGAGAACGCCGGGCGCGCGAGGAGCTCGAGAAATTACGGGAGGCCGAACGTGCCCGCCTGACTCAGGCTCTGGAGGAATTTGCTGATGAGCGCTCGCGATACTTTCAGCAGGTTGAGAGTGAGGTGGTGAGCCTGGCGCTTTCCATTGCCCGCAAAATTCTTTACCGCGAAGCTCAGGTGGATCCTCTATTTCTTGCCGGTGCAGTGCGTGTGAGCCTTGAAAAACTTGCCGCTGGCACTCGTGTTCAGCTTCGAGTTCATCCCTCCCAGGTGAACCATTGGAAAGAATTCCTGGCTGGGCAAAATCGAATCGATCCAATGCCCGAAGTGGTAGCCGACAACTCCTTAAGCACGGTGGATTGTGTTCTGGAGACAGAGCTGGGGAGCACGAATCTCTCCTTGGAGGCGCAGCTTAAGGAAATCGAGAAAGGCTTCCTCGATCTTCTTGCCGCTCGTCCCAATAGGCCTTGAAACTTTCGTTTGTGGCCGTAAAAATGCCCCGCAACGCCGTTATCTTGCCGGCTGCCATTGCGGCTGGCAAAACCGTGGTACGACCTCTTCAGGTGACGCCATTGAACGAGAAGCGCTTGGCCTCTAAGCACTTGATAGGTCTCCGATAGTCCCCGATGATGGCAGAAGCAAACCTTCTGGGTTCTTATTTTCGCCAGCTTGAAAGCCATCCCACGCACCGTTGGTGGGGCCGCGTGAAAAAATCGGTGGGATATCTCATCGAGTCGGAAGGTCCCGTTTGCTCCGTGGGGGAGTGTTGCGAGATCATCGACCGATCTGGCGCCTCTTATCCGGGAGAAATCGTCGGTTTCAACGGCTCGAGCGTGCTTTCCATGCCGCTGGATCGTCCGGGCGGGATCGGATATGGAGATCGGATCGCCACTTGGGGTGAACGGCCTTCCATCCGTGTGGGAAAAGAAATGCTGGGCCGGGTGATCAGCGCCACCGGCGACGCTCTCGATTCCCTTCCCTCTTATCGCGCTCAGGACAAATGGCCGCTCCATTTCGCTCCGCCTCAGCCGCTCGAACGCGAGCCCATCCGGGAGCCGATTGGGTGCGGCATTCGGGCCATCGATGGATTTCTCACCTGCGGGCGCGGCCAACGGGTGGGAATTTTTGGAGGCAGCGGCGTCGGCAAAAGTACGCTGATCGGCATGATGGCTCGCGGCAGCTCCGCCGATCTCACCGTCCTCGCCCTGGTCGGCGAGCGCGGGCGCGAGGTGCGCGAATATCTGGAAAAAGCTATCGGCGAAGAGGGGTTGCGCCGCTCAGTCGTGCTCGTTTCCACTTCAGACCAGTCTCCGCTTCTCCGCATCCGCGCCGCGCTGGCCGCCTGCTCGGTGGCGGAATATTTCTGCTCGCGTGGGAAACACGTCCTGCTGGTGGTTGACTCCATCACCCGAGTCGCCATGGCGCAGCGCGAAATTGGACTGGCTGCCGGCGAGCCTCCGACCGCGCGCGGTTATACACCCTCGGTTTTCACGCTTCTGGCCCGTCTCATCGAGCGTGCTGGCCACTTTGGCAATGGCAGCATCACCGCGTTCTATACCGTGCTGATGGAGGGTGACGATCAGCAGGACCCGCTGGTGGATGCCGTCCGCGCCCTGCTGGATGGGCATGTGGTTCTGGACCGCAAATTGACCAATCGCAATCACTATCCGCCCATTTCCGTTCTGGACAGCATCAGCCGGCTGATGACCGCCGTAACCAAGCCCGAAGTCCGCCAGAAAGTCGGACGGCTGCGCAGGCTTCTGGCCGCCTACGCCGCCGCAGAGGATTTGATTCAGGTGGGCGCTTATCAAAAAGGCTCAGACCCGGTCCTCGACCAGGCCATCGCTGCGATGCCGGCGATCAACGCTTTCCTTCAGCAGGCGGCGGAGGAAACCTCTCCCTTCGACCGCACTCAGGCAGCGCTGATGGCGCTGCCGGGCTAGATTCTGATGGCATTCCGTTTTCCGCTTGAAGCACTCCTTAAACTGCGCCGCGCCCATGAAAGGCGCGAACTGCTTCGGCTGGTCGCCCTATCCAATGAGCTGAACACCCTTCTGCAACAGGAACAAGACCTCCTCCGGCACAAGCGTGAAATCCGCGAAACTACGGAATGCGCCCTTCTCAAAGGAATGAGCGCGGGTGAGTTCCACTTCATGAACGCTGTAGCTTCTGCTCTAGAAAACCGCCAGCAAGTCGTCCGTGAGCGCAAAGAGAGGGTCATGAACCAGCATCTCACTCAGCAGGCTCTCTACCAGCAAACGCGCAGAAACCGGAAAATCCTGGATAATCTGAGGGCACGCCAGCTCGCCACCTACCGTCAGGAACAGTCACGCCGCGAACAGCAACAAGTGGATGAGCTATTCGTCCTCCGCTTCTCTAAAAATCGCCCATAACACAGCGTCACTTGAGATACAGCGGCGATTTTCCACAGCTACCCCTTGAACATTCTTAATGCGGCTCTGGCGCTGTGATGCCACGGTTTGACACTTTCCATTACAGTCAATCCGGCAGCACCGCTGATATCCCAACTGTCGTAAAATCGATGTGAGTGAAACTATGAGACTCAATTCGGTGAGCTATCGAGATGAAAACACACCTCGCCTTTGCTCTTCTTCTTTCTTTTGCATGCGCCAGTTCAGGGACATATGGGGCCGCTGAGCAAGTTCCGAGCGTTAAACTCATTCGCGTCCCGGACGGCGGCATTCAGCCACAGGTTGCGGTAGACCGCGTCCGAGGCATTGTCGACATGATCTATTTTCAGGGCGACCCGGCGCATGGGAATATCTTCTATGTCCGCTCGAAGAATTGGGGCACCACATTTTCCTCTCCTATCCGTGTGAATAGCCAACCCGGAAGCGCTGTGGCTGTGGGAACGATCCGCGGCGCTCACCTTGCCGTTGGCAAGAATGGCCGCGTCTACGTGGCCTGGAACGGATCAACGCAAGCCTCACCCAAGGGACCGAAAAACCCGGCCATGCCGGGAAACAGCCCCTACAACGGGATGCCAATGCTGTTCACGCGGCTGAATAACTCCGGGACGGCTTTTGAACCGCAACGCAACCTGATGGAGTCCACGTTCGGATTGGATGGGGGTGGTTCAGTCGCAGCGGATGGGCACGGCGATGTCTACGTGGCCTGGCATGCGCGCAAAGTGGGTTATCCGCAAGGTGAGGAAGGGCGGCGAGTGTGGATTGCCCGGTCCCGCGACGCAGGAAAGCAGTTTACGCCGGAAGCCCTGGCCTGGGCTGAACCCACCGGGGCCTGCGGATGCTGCGGGCTCAGCATCTTTGCGGGGAGAGACGGAACCCTCTATATCCTTTACAGGGCTGCGAAGGATATGGTCCATCGCAATGTTTACCTGTTGATTTCAAGGGATGACGGCAAGACGTTTCACGGACGGTTGGTCGACAAGTGGACAATTGGAGCTTGTCCAATGACGAGCATGGCTTTTGCGCAAGGCCCGGATTTTGTGGATGCAGCCTGGCAGACACGGAAACAGGTCTATTACGCCATGATCCATCCAAAGACCTTACAAATGTCAAAGCCCATTCCCGCACCGGGAGTCGGGAAGCTTCGGAAATATCCGGCTTTGGCGGTGAATTCGCGCGGCGATACGCTCCTGGTCTGGACAGATGGAACAAGTTGGGGGCAAGGCGGCTCACTCGAGTGGCAAGTGTATGATCGAAATGGAAGTCCTATCGGGAAAGAAGGTCACGTTTCGGGCGTGCCGGCCTGGAGTTTTGGAGCAGCCTTCGCTCGACCCGACGGCGAATTTACGATTGTCTATTGAATTTCGGCTTACCTAAATGGATACCCCTCCAAGTTTGCACTTCATGGCGAGTTCCTGCCCGTCAAATGGGCAAAGCTTGCCCATCAAGGTTCGGATGTAAACCGCAACTCGCGAACAGAAATCTTCTAACCCATTACAAATGAGTTAATTATAACGATGAAGGGGTTTGGAATATGAGATGCGTACGTTCCTTGCGATGGCTGCGAATCCCATCATCGCTGTGTCACATCTGATGCCTCGCGCAGGGTTAACAACCCCCAGCACGCAAGGAGCGATCTCCAATCCGCAGCTTTCAGAACTCCACACTTCAGCGAGTCAGCCCTCTTTCCAGAGTGTGCTTGATTCCGCAACCAGCGCGATTCCCAGCAGGGATCAAACGCCGCAGAAGCCAGCCCGCGATAACACAAAAGGTACGGATTGCGGTTCTCAGGCGCAGGATGACCAGAAGAAACTCCTGCAAGCAGCAAAACACCAGGCTGAACTGCAACTTCTGGCAGCGATCCAGTTGCCCGTGCCTAATCCATCTCCAAACGCGGGAAGTGGCGCTGCGTCCGTAAACAACACTCAGGATTCGCCATCCACAAATGCAAACTCCGGAAGCACGCCACTCGCTGCGATAGCTATCTCTGGAACCCAGGATCCATCAGTGGCCGGATCAGACCAGAAATCCTCACCGGCAACCCGCCAACCCTCAGCCATTGACAGCCCAGCTCTCAATTCAGTGGAGCTGAAGCGGCTGGCTGAAACTCTTGCGGCAGGCGCAACAGCGACAACCAATTCGAGCGCCTCTCCCCCTCCGCAAGCCTCTAAGCCGCAGGAAACCGCTTCGCAAGTGAAGCAAACTGATGCCCATTCAATCTCACAAGCGGCGCCTATTCCATCGAAGGCAGACGGAGCATCTCCTCCAGCACAACCCGCGCTCAGCGTGGCCCAGGCCGTGAAGAATCAGAACATCAATTCACAAGTCACGCAGGCAATGTCTGACCTAAAGATATCCGGCCCTGACTCAACCTTGCTCGCACCGAGCGCCAAACCCGAAAAGCCTCAGGCACATCCCAGCGCGCAACCTGCAACATCAGCAAATTCACAAAAGGATTCTGCGCCATCGACTCCTCCCAAGCCTGCATCGGGAACTGCCGCGGATAACATCCATTCGGCTAACTCAGGAACCGGGCACGCAATGGCAGACGATTCTCACAAGCAGGCGGATACTTCATCCAAGGGACCGGCAAGCGGTGGCGCGGGGCCCCTGGCAAGTAATTCGCATAGCGATGGAACAGCAGCCAGCACCGCTTTTGCCGCTTCGCTTGCGGATCATACCGACGCGAGCGGAAACGCAGCCAGCCCTCAACCCAATACGCCTGCCGCAGCGTCGTCTCACACCCCTGCTAATGCCAACTCTCTGGCAGGTTGGGATGCTGTTTCAGGGCAGGCGGGCCGCGTTATTAACAGCGCCACCTTCTCGCAGGCACGCGATCAGATCGAGATGAAAGTTGCCATCCACACCGATGCTCTCGGGTCTCTTGAATTGCACACGGTGCTCAAAGGCGATCGGTTGGGCGCAGCAATTAACGTTCAGAACCCCGAAACTCATCTGCTGCTGGCAAGCGAGTTACCGGCTTTGCATCAGGCATTGTCGAACCAGAACCTGCGTCTTGACCAGGTTTCAATCCTTAATAACTTTACTCACGGAGGCCATCCGGGGGCGCAAGGCGGGTCAGGATCGCGCCCCGGCAACTCACCCTATCATTCAGGCCCGTCGTGGCAACCCGGCTCTCCACAAGGAGATATCGAACCGGGTCTTACACCTGAACTCGAGGTTTTTGAATCGGAGACCCGAGTGGGACGCCTCAGCGTGCGAGCCTGAGCGAACCCAGGAACTGTCAGGAGAAGCAATATGAACACCATAGCCAATGTCACAAACGCCGCCACAGCCACTCAGACTTCTTCCGGCTCCAGCCAGACCAGCAATTCGAACACGGAGGGTTTGAGCGGCGGATTGAGCGCCGAATCTTTTCTGAACCTGCTCACGGTCCAGATGCAACACCAGGATCCCTTCAATCCGATGGACCCTACGCAGTTTATCAATCAGTTGGTGCAATTCAACCAGCTTGAGCAATTGATTCAAATCAACCAGGAACTTAAGAACCCCAACGCCGCCAGCAGTCAGAGCACCAGCACGAATCAGAGCAACCCTAGCAATCAAACGAACGCAGACCCTCAGGGGAATACCGGCTCAAATGTTCAGGCGGCCTCGAGCCAGTAAATCAGAAGCGGCGCTCTTCATTGCGCTGCGCAGAACGCGATCCCAGATCGCCGAGATCGAATCAGGAGAAAAACCATGGCATCTTTTTCAATTCCTCTTTCCGGGCTGCTTGCCAACAACCAGGCGCTTTCGGTCGTTTCCAATAATCTTGCCAACCTTTCGACCGATGGATTTAAGGGCGAAACACCACTCTTTCAGGACCTCTTCTATCAGCAGTACGGAATCAACGGCGCAGGCGACCCCATCCAGGTAGGGGTCGGAACCAACATGAATTCCGACCCGACCAATTTCTCGCAGGGCACCATCAGCAACACCGGCGTCTCCACCGATATGGCCATCCAGGGAGATGGTTTCTTCCAGGTGCAGAAGGGCGATGTTACTCTTTACACGCGCGACGGGAATATGACCGTCAATGCGCAGGGGTATCTCGTGACGCAGGATGGAGCGCAGGTGCTGGGCTATCCGGCCACAAACGGAGTGGTGAGCAATAACGGCCCGTTAAGCCCCTTGCAACTGAGCGGAACCGTCACCAGTCCTCCTAAAAGCACAGCGAACGTTCAACTGGCCGTTAATCTGGATGCCAGCTCGTCGGTGAATGCCACTTACAGCACCCCGATTACGGTTTACGACTCTCTGGGCACGAGCCATGTGCTGACGTTTACATTCACGAAGAATGCTGCCAATTCCTGGGGATACTCCATCACGATCCCTGCCGCAGATGTCGGCGGGAGCGGAAATCCGGTCCAAGTGGCCAGCGGCACGCTGACATTTGACGGCGCGGGCATCCTCACCTCACCTGCCAGCAATGTGACTGGCATCCAGATCACGGGTCTGGCCGATGGAGCCAACACGCTGACGTTCAACTGGAACTTATATAATTCCAATAACGCGGGGCTTATCACGCAGGTCGCTGCACCTTCTTCCACAACTTCAACCCAGCAGGATGGTTTTGCCAGCGGCTCCCTGACCGGATTCAGCATTCAGGCCGATGGCACGGTGGAGGGTACTTTCAGCAACGGTCAAACAATGGCTTTAGGTCAGGTCGCTTTGGCCACGTTTCCCAACAATCAAGGGCTGCTTCGCACCGGTTCCAACCAATTCATGGCCAGCCTGGCCTCAGGACTGCCTTCAGTAGGGATTCCCGGAACCGGCGGTCGGGGGACCATTGCCGATGGGGCACTTGAAGGCTCAAACGTGGATATTGCCACCCAGTTTGCCCAATTGATCGCGACCCAGAGCGCCTATCAGGCCGATGCACGCGCCATCACAACGGCAAATCAATTCGTCCAGACCGCGCTCAATCTGATCCCAATCCCGTAAGGCGAAGTATAGAAGGAATGTGGGAAGATCACTGGAGGAACAATAGACGACGGGCTCAGCTTGATCTTAAAAGACCATTTCAGTCAACAAACAGAACGAAGCCCTCGTGCTCGGCCGGCACGGCAACGCCCAAATACGCTGTGACAGGGGCGGCTGGCATCCCCACTGATGTGCTGCGCCATGCGTGCTGGCAGCTAAAGCCCCGCTAGCATTCCCTAGAGAACTCTCATGAAACTTTCTTAGAGTGGACGTCGGCTCTTTCGTTTGGTTTTGCTCGACGACCAGATTCCCTTAAAACACCCTTTCTGATGCGCGCTCCAGGGCCCCAATCCCTTCGCTTCTAAATAACTTATCCTCTCTCTTTCAGGCTCTTGCCAGCCTCCGGGACTCCCGGCCAGCTTTGGCGTTGAAATTGCACACCGGTTGGGCATGGCAGAAAACAAACCCGGCGCTGACGTGCCATCTTCAAAATCCGGAGCAGGCTCTTTGAAGCTCATTCTGGTCTGCGTGATTGCCGCCGCCATCGCAGGGGGCGGCATGTTCTGGTTCTCTTCCCGTCATGCCACCGCGGGCGCTGCCCCGGCCCAGCCTCAGACAACTCCTCGCGCGGTAAAGAGTGTGTTGCACCTGGAAAATTTCCTAGTGAACCTCACGGACCAGGATGCCAACAGTTTCTTTCGTGTCGGTATTGACCTGGGCCTTTCAAAGGATCTTCCAAAGGAGGAGGCTGAGCAGAATAAATTTATGCCCATGATCCGCGATACGATCCTGGGGGTTCTCGGGTCATACAACTCATCGGCCCTTCTCGCCCCGGACGGCAAGGAACAGCTCAAGAAACAATTGCTTCAGACCTTGCAAAAGCGATTTCCTGAACTCGGCATCGAAGACATCTATTTCACAGACTATCTGATTCAGCGGTGAACCATGGAACCTCAAGAAACCTCGCCCGATCTGAAAAGCAAAAGTCTGGCTTCATCCGATGCGGTGTGGGCGGATGTGATGGACCTTCCCTGCACGCTCAGCGTTGCCGTCCAAATTCCGAAGATTGCCGTGCGACGCTTGCTGCGTCTGGAGTTGAATTCCGTTCTCGACAGTCAGCACAGCGAAGACAAGCCCCTGCCGGTCTGGGTGAACGGAGTGAAAATCGGCCAGGGCGAATTTGACGTGATTGGGGACCGACTGATCATCCGCATCACAGAGACCGGGTGAGGCCGCTGATACCGTGCCAGAATCCGGCACTCAGAATCCAGCCTGCAAGTTTCAGGAGAGTATGCCATGAGAAATCTCACCGGCTCGAAATTAGGGATTCAAGCCTTCGCAAAATTGTTCGAACATTTGCGAACCCTGGGGCGAGGCCTCACCAACCGGCAAGCCCGCGAAATGCGTCTTTGTGAGACGCTCCCTCTGGGCGAAAAACGTTTCCTGGCGCTGGTGATGATCGGCGAGCGGAAATTGCTGATCGGTGGAGCGGCGAATTCAGTCTCACTCCTCGCCGAATGCCCTTCCGGCCTGGAGAAGAAGGATACCGCCAGATCAACCACTCGCACCAGACGGCGGCGCACCCGACGGGCGCACAGCCGGCGAAAACAGGTGGCGTTGGGCTTGAATCCTCTAATGCCAGCCAGCCAGGGAGAAGCATTCCGGACTGAAATGCCCTGGGCGCTTCCCGTTCCTGCCGCTTCACTTCCCGCTCCACGAGCGACGACACCGCAGTAGGAAATCCATTTTGATGCCCATGCGCAAAATTTGCCGAATGTTGATGCTTCTGGCGCTTGTGCTGGCCTTGAGCGGAATCCAGGCAGCATTAGCGGCTCCTGTCGATCCCCCTGTTCCCGTGCCGGTTCCTTTGCCTGCACCCGTTCCACCCCCGGGCCCGGCGGCGCCTTTACCCTTACAGGGCCTGATGGGCCAGAACACATCGCTCGCATGGACGATTGTCGTCCTATTCACGCTGATCGAGCTGCTGCCGGCATTGCTGCTGGCTATGTCGCCGTTCGTCCGCATTCTGGTGGTTTTCCATTTCCTTCGCCAGGCGCTCGGGTTGCAGTCCACGCCCAGCAATCAGACGCTGATCGGGCTTTCGCTTTTTCTGACCTTTTTCATCATGCAACCCGTTGCAGCCCAGATTTACGATCAGTCGGTTGTACCACTGGAAAAGGGCCACATCACTGCCACGCGCGCCCTGGAAGACGCCGCACCGCCGATGCGCAGCTTCATGCTGAAATACACGCGGGAAAAGGACCTGGCGTTGTTTGTCAGAATGGCCAAGGTGCCCCGGCCACGCACCCCTGCCGATCTGCCGATGCGGGTGATCTTTCCGGCCTACATGATCTCCGAGCTCAAGGCCGGATTTCAGATCGGCCTGGTGCTCTTTCTGCCGTTTCTGGTGATTGACCTTGTGGTGGCTTCCGTCACCACTTCAGTGGGCATGCTGCAACTTCCGCCGGTGGTCATCTCCACCCCTCTCAAAATTTTACTTTTTGTCATGGTGGATGGCTGGCACCTGGTTGTCGGTTCGCTGGTGAAGAGTTTCTTCTGACAGGATACGTATGTTTCTAGACCAAGCCGTTGCGCTGGCACGTCAAACGCTCGAGATCGCGGCATGGCTCAGCGCGCCCATTCTGCTGATCGCGATCATCGTCGGAATCCTGACCAGCGTCGTGCAGGTGATGACTTCAATTCAGGATATGACCGTGGGCACGGTGCCGCGCCTGGCAGCAGTGGGAATCATCCTGGTTGTGCTCATGCCGTGGTTTTTGCACCGACTGATGACCTTCACGCTGCAATTACTCACGGATTTCCACCCTTTTCTGGGTTAGCAGAAAGGCCAGAGAGCGCCGATGTTGATAGAGCTTATTCTGGCAAAAGCTTTGCTGATCGGCGCGCGGGTGGGCATGCTGATGGTTTTTGCCCCCTTCCTGGGCAGCCAGGCCATTTCGCGGCGCGTTAAAGCGGGGCTTACGCTGGCGCTCACCGTGTTGCTGTATCCCGCGTATCTCGGCAGCCCCGGCCACCTGCTAGCCGGCAATTGGTTTGCTCTGTTTTTTGGCGAGTTGATCGTGGGACTGCTCATCGGCCTTTCGATGCAGGTGGTCTTTGAAAGCGTTCTGATGGCTGGAGAAATCATGGGTTTTCAACTGGGCTTTACGCTTGAAAACGTGATTGACCCTACCACCCAGGTTGAGATTCCAGTGCTCTCCACATTTTCTCAGAGCATCTCGCTTTTAATTTTTCTTCAGTTGAACGCGCACTATTGGGTGTTGCGGGCTCTGGCTTACAGCTTTGAAATTCTGCCGCCCGGAAAGGTGAATGCGGCGCCCCGCGCGGCGGCCTCGCTGCTGAATGCGGCAGGCGGCATCTTCTGGGTCGGCGTTCAGATGGCCGCGCCCATTCTGGTGGTGACGTTCCTGACCGATGTAGCGCTCAGTTATGTCAGCCGCGCGGCCACGCAATTCCCGGTCATCTTTGCCGGCATCTCCATTAAAGACCTTCTGGGGATGGCGGTTCTCGGAGTGTGTCTCGGCTTCTGGCCTGGGATTTTAGGTCACGATTTCCATGAGGCCGCACGGTTGATGGAACACCTTTTTGCCTTGTGCCGCTGAGCGCGCACGATCCTTTCACGATCCTTTTATGGCGGAAAGCAACAAGACTGAACAACCGACGCCAAGACGGCGACAGAAGGCGCGTGAAAAGGGGCAAGTTGCCCGCAGTCGCGAACTGACCGGCGCTCTGGCCCTGATGGCGGCTGTCATCTGCCTCGGAATCCATCCGATGGCGTGGGAGGAAGGATGGGGAGACCTCATGGCCAAGCTGCTCGACGCAGCCACCACGACGGAACTGAATCCTCAATCTCCCATTTTCCACTGGACGCTATGGACCACGGCCCGTTGGCTTGCGCCGATTATGGCGGCAACCTTCTTTGTATCACTCATCGGTGCGACGGCGCAGGGCGGCGTGGTTTTCAGCCCCAAGGCTTTGATTCCGAATTTCAGCCGCTTGAGCCCGGCAACCAATCTGGGCAGATTTTTTTCGGTCGAGGCTCTTCGGAACACGCTGAAATCCCTGATTCCAATGGTGGTGATCCTATACATGGCCGGCGCAACCATCGTCAGCGATTGGGGAGGCTTAATCCAGACCATTCACATGACTCCGCGCGCTTCAATCCGGCTGGTGCTTTCCATGGCCTACCAGATTTCCTGGAAGTCGGGCATGGTGTTTCTGATCTGGGGCGGAATGGACCACCTCCTGCAAAGGTTCAACCTCAATCGCCAACTGCGCATGAGCCGCGAGGAAGTGCGCGAAGAATCGAAGGAAACAGAAGGGAATCCGGCCACCAAGGTCCGCATCAAGCGCGCACAGCGCCAGATCAAGCGGCGACTGATGATGGATCGTATCCGGAAGGCCACGGTTGTGGTCACAAACCCCACACACTACGCCGTGGCTTTGGAATACCAGCCTGGAGAAATGGATGCACCGCGGGTGGTAGGCAAGGGCCGAAATCTGATTGCGCAGCGAATCCGTGAGGAGGCTGAGCGTCACGGTGTGCCGATTGTGGAAAATCCGCCGCTCGCTCAGGCGCTTTACAAGGCCGTGGAAATTGGCCAGGCAATTCCTCCACAGCTCTACGCCGCTGTGGCAGAGATTCTGGCCTTCATCTTCCGGGCACAGGCGCGCGCGCAAGCCGCCGCTCGCATGGCTCAATCGCGCCCCACCACCGGCGCTCAATCCGACGCGCGTTCTGGCGCCCAACCCAGGTTCACAAACTGATGGCTACCCCACAACCTGCCAAAACGGCTCCGATCGCAAAGAGCGCTGGCCCTGCGAAAAGCCCCGGCAAGGACTGGCTCATCCCCATAGTGGGCGTCACCATGGTTTTCGTCATGGTGGTGCCCATTCCGGCGCTGGCGCTCGATCTTCTGTTGGCCACGAGCATCACGGCTTCCGTGCTGGTGCTCCTGACCTCGATGTACATTCTGCGCCCCGTCCAGTTTTCCGTCTTCCCCTCCCTGTTGCTTCTGCTGACCCTTTATCGTCTGTCTCTTAACCTGGCCAGCAGCCGCCGCATCCTTCTGCACGGAAATGAGGGGCCCGGCGCGGCCGGCCGCGTCATTGAAGCCTTCGGACAATTTGTGGTGGGCGGCAACTACGTGGTGGGATTTGTGCTGTTTCTCGCTCTGATTGCCATCCAGTACCTGGTGATCAACCACGGGGCGGTCCGCATCGCTGAAGTGACGGCGCGTTTCACCCTGGACGCTCTGCCCGGCAAGCAGATGGCGATTGACGCGGATTTAGGGGCGGGACTGATTGATGAGGCCACGGCGCGAGCACGTCGCCAGCAGGTGGCCCGCGAAGCGGAATTTTATGGCGCCATGGATGGCGCAGCGCGCTTCAGCCAGCGTGACGCTCTGGCTACCATCCTGATCACGGCCATCAACATCGTGGCGGGCTTTTTGATTGGTGTCTTTTACCTCGGCATTCCCTTTGACGAAGCCTTGCACACCTACACTGTACTCACTGTCGGCGACGGGCTTGCCACCATGATTCCCTCTCTGCTGGTCTCGGTAGCCGGAGGTATGGTGGCCACGCGCGCCTCCTCCGAATCGAGCCTGGGCATGGATCTGAAACGGCAACTTCTGCCGCGACGGCGACCCCTGCTGATTGCTTCCGGCGTCATGCTGCTGCTCGGGCTGATTCCCGGCTTGCCCAAGTTTTCCTTCTTCGTCCTTGGCGGCGGCGTGGCCGTACTGGCGCTGCGCGCCAAGGATTTGGACGAGGAATCCCCCGAGGCTGTCGCCAGCAAGGTTCCGGAAAAAGTCGCGCCGGAGACTTCCGTGGTTCCGAAATTGGATGACCTGAGCGTGGAAGTCGGTTTCGGACTGGTGCCTCTGGTGGACGAAGCGCAGGGAGGACAACTCCTGGCGCGCGTTCGCGCGCTGCGGCGGCATCTGGCCAGCCAGCTTGGGTTTGTCATTCCGCGCGTGCACATCACCGATAATCCTCAACTGAAACCCAGGGAGTACGTCATCAAGCTGCGAGGCGATGAGATCGCTCGCTGGGAAATGTATCAGGACTGCCTGCTGGCTATCAGCTCGGAAGTGGTGGCGAGGCCGATTGAGGGAAAGGACACCAAGGAGCCGGCTTTCGGCGCTTCAGCCAAATGGATCACAACCGGACAGCGCGAGCAGGCTCTGGCGGCTGGCTATGCGGTGGTGGACCAGACCTCGGTGCTGGCCACTCATCTGGCGGAAGTTATCAAGCAGCATTCGCATGAATTGCTGACCCGTCAGGAAGTCAAGCGGCTTCTCGATTCGCTCTCAGAAACTCAGCCGAAGCTCGTCGAGGAACTGGTGCCCAAGATTTTGAGTCTTGGAGAGGTTCACCGCGTGCTTCAGCAGCTTCTGCGCGAGCAAGTGCCCATCCGCGACCTGACGACCATTCTCGAAACCATTCTGGATGCGGCTGTCGTGAACAAGAATCCCGTCCTTCTGGTTGAAGCCGTGCGTCAGGCGATGGCTCGCCAATTGGTACGGCCCCTGCTCGATGATCAGGGTAAGCTCACCGTGATCACACTCGACAGCCAGCTGGAGGAGCAGATTTATCATGCGATGGATGCTCAGGCTCCTGCGACACGGCCAGTCTCCATGCAGCCTTCTTATTTGAAGCGCGTTGTGGACGGCATCCGGTCCTTTATGGGGGAGCATCTCGCCATCGCCTGTCCGACGCTGCTTTGCAGTTCTCCGGCGCGATTCCACCTCCGCAGGATGCTTGAACCCTTCCTGCCCAAACTGGTGGTCCTCTCGCCGAATGAAATACCTTCAAACGTTTCAATTCAATCCATGGGAGTGGTGCGGTGAGTACAAATTGGCGCATGACCCATGCCAACTCGCCCCCGGAGGCCGGCCAGGGAACGGCTAAACGTCACTACGAACAGGTCGCAAATCTTCAGGACGAAGAGCGCGACCGACTGGTGATGGAGCACCTGCCCTTAGTGCAGTTCATCGCCAGGCGCATTCACGACCGGCTTCCCCAGCACGTTCCTCTTGAGGACCTGGTGAACGCGGGCGTTGTGGGACTGCTCGAAGCCCTGCGGCATTATGATCCCTCAAAGAACGCCGAATTGAAGACGTACGCCAAAATTCGCATCCAGGGAGCCATTCTCGACAGCTTGCGCGACCTCGACTGGAGCCCGCGAAGCCTGCGTCGCAAGGCGCGCGAGGTGGAACAGGCCACTCGCAAACTCCGGGCCACTCTAGGCTATGCGCCTTCGGAGCCGGAAATCGCCCAGGAAATGGGAATGCCCCTGGATGAATTTAACCGCTTGCTGACAGACCTCCGCGGCCTTGACCTGGGAAGTTTGCAAGCGCTTAACGAGGATTCGGAAGGCGGTGACCGCGCCGAGAAGTATCTGCCGAATTCCCCGGATACCGATCCGCTTTTTATCTGCCTTCGCAGTGAACTTCGGGAGTGTCTGGCGCGTGCTGTTTCAGAATTGCCGGAACGCGAGCGGCAACTGATGGCTCTCTATTACGTCGAAGAATTGACGATGAAAGAGATCGGGATGGTGCTGGGATTAGGCGAAGGGCGCATTTCGCAACTTCATTCCGCGGCGCTCATCCGGCTTCGTGCCCGCATGCAGGAACTGCTCGGCTCACGCCCGGCAAAGAAGGCACGAGCGTAGCGCCGGATCGGCGATCTTGATCTTTGAATTGAGTTTGACAAACATCAATGGCCGCTCCACACGGAAATCAGGGATTCAATCAGAGGTACATCGAAGATGGAAAGAATGCTCGATCAGGACGAAATCGATGCCCTGTTTGGGGCAGCTCAGAAGACCCTTAAAAAAGAGGCCGAGCCCGCGGCACCGCCCAAGCGCATCTTTGCCGCAGTCTTCGGTCCCTCGAGCCGCCTGACCAAACAGCAAGTGCATTTGATTAGCGTGTTGCATGAGACCTTCACCCGGCGGCTGGCTACTCGTCTCGGGGGCTATCTCCACACCTTGATCGAGGCTCGCCTGGTTTCAGTCGAAGAATTGCCCTACAACCAGTTTCTGGCCCGCATTCCCAAGGTAACCTACTGGGCTTCCATTAACCTGGTGCCCCAGGATGCGATTGCCGCCCTGAACATGGACCTGAGTCTGGCGTTTCCGATCATCGATCTACTCTTGGGCGGAAACGGCAAAGTTGAGATTGAGCAGCGCGAGGTGACGGAGATTGAGGAACACGTGATCGAAGCCGTAGCCTCAATCATCTGCCAGGAATTCGATGCCACATGGCAGTCACTTGTGGAAATGAAATTCATCTTCGGACAGAGGCAAAACCAGGTGCAGATCCTGCGGCTTCTTCCTCCTGAAGAAAAAATTCTGGCTCTTGGCTTTGAGATTCAATTGCCCTGGGTTTCCGGCATGCTGAATTTCGCATTCCCAGCCGCCGTGGCCAGTATGCTGCTGCGTAAGATTACCGAAAAATGGATTACACAGAAACGAGGCAGAGCTCCCGAGGACAACACTTCCCTGCATCGACTGGCGCGGCAGTTTATCTTTCCAGTCGAAGCCACTCTCCGGCCTCATCCGATGCGCGGCCACGAGATTTTGGGGCTTAAAAAAGGGCAGGTGCTCGATTTGGGCCACCTCATCAAGGACCCAATCCTGATTACTGTGGCGGGAAAGCAGCTCTTCACCGCTCATCCCGTTCGTGTTAGCAATATGCGCGGAGCCATGATTGAAAAGCGCGCCTCCGCCTCCCATCCTCCACGCACTTAAGGAGTTCCGATGAGTTCCACAAATTTAACCTCACCCGATGCCGAAATACAAAGCTGGCAGGCCGCCTGGCTGGGAAGCGTTTCACAAACACTTGCCCAGCTTGGAGGCCAGTCCTACACAGTCGAAGGATTCACTGAAAAGGATGTGGCTGCGGCAGACCTCCAGACAATCGGCTCAACGGGCCATTGGCTTCGCTTCAATCTGGATGGAGAAGGCGAGATCGCAGAATTCGCCTTCTGGCTGGCCGACCCGGACGGCTTGGCGCTTGCCCAACTGGCTTCAGGATCTCCCATCGAATCTGACGCTCTGTTTGCACCTGAGCACCAGGATGCCCTTCTCAGTTTGTTTCAGACTATTGCTGACGCGGCAGGAAAATTATGGATGGGAAAAACGGGAAAGAGCATCGCCATCAAATGGTGTGGCCGCGAACGCCCCACCTGGCCGCCTGCAGCGCAAAGCGGCGTGCGCATCAAGGGTCCATCAGGACTCGTCATCACCATTCACTTATGGCTCCGAAGAAGCGATGGGAAATATCCACCGGGAATTGCACTCCCCCATGCCGAAAAAAATGATGGAGCGCCTCCGCCCCTGGAATCATTTTCAGATACCAATTTGAGCCTGCTGCTGGATGTGGAGTTGGATGTAACCCTGCGCTTTGGCCAGAAGCAGATGCCACTAAAAGATATTCTGGAACTGGGCCCGGGCTCCGTCATTGAGCTGGATCAACAAGTGCGCGACCCCGCAGAGTTGTTGATCGGGCGGAAAGTGGTGGCCCGCGGCAACGTCGTGGTCGTTGATGGGAACTACGGCCTTCAAATCACGGAGTTGGCCAGCCCAAGCGAGCGTATAGAGTTCCTGAAACGATGACCATTGCAGCTTCCTCAAAAGCGGCGCTTTCCTACGGCGGTTGACAAGACCCCAGGCCCGACGATAGAACCCGGAACCTCGGCGCATCATAACAGGTTATTGAGAGTACTAACCCCTTGTCATGCCAAGGGGCCAAAGGCGGTCCCAGCCTGTTTGGCAGGAATCGCGTAAACCATTTATTTGCAAGGTGAGATTTCCCATTCCGCTCGAAATCACGGGCTGAGGATCGCTTTTCAAACCCCTACGATTGAAGAATTTACCAGTTCTGCCGATAGTTAAAACCATCGGATTAAGCATGGACTCGAAAATAGCGGGAGCTGAACCGCGTCCCCCGGAAAACCCACAGTCTACTCTGCCCAATCCTCCTGAGACCAGCGCGACTGCGCACGCGGCTACTCATCCGCTCGCCTTGTGGCCTTCTCTCCCTCATCCCATCGCGGAAATCAATAAGATCCTGATCGCTGAACCTCTGGACCTGCGGCAACTGACCCAGGTGACCGAGCAGCACCCGGAATTCAGCGGCCGGGTCGTGAAGCTGTCAAATTCGTCGCTTTTCAGCCTTCCCTCCCCCGTCTCGACCCTGGCCCAGGCGGCCATGGTGATTCACTCTGACGTGCTCCGCACTTTGGTACTGACGTGCTATCTCGTTGAATATATCGGCAAGGCACTTTCTCCGGCGGCTGGGCTCCTCTTTTGGCGTCACGGTTTGCTGGCGGCGGTTTTAAGCCAGCGCCTCAGTCAGTGGGGCGGATTTGGGGAGCCTGAACTGGCTTTTTTTGCGGGGATGCTGCACGATATCGGATGGCTTCCTCTGCTGGTGCATGCAGCAACTCCAAATGCAAGCGATGCCAGCCTGCCTCCAACCGTGATGGCAATGGAAGAACGTCATCGAGAACGCGGACTCGATCATTGCACACTCGGGACCGCCGTTGGGGGATTGTGGAACTTTCCATCGGCCCTGGTGGAAGTATTCGGTTTTCATCATGAGCCGGAGCGCGCACCGAATTGCCCTGAACTTGTCGGGATGGTTGCCCTCGCTGATGCATGCGCTCGCCTGAATCCCATGCAGATCCGCGGTGGGGAAACCAACTCTGATGCCGAAAAAGGCAACCCCCGTTATGGTACACTAGACACGCTCCGCCGCTTAGATCCTCATCTCCGTCTGAGGCTGGCGGAGACTTTGACGAATGAATCACGGCGCGTTGACCAGTGGCTGCAACAGGATTTCATGAAATCTTCTGTCAATTCCGCATAGATTCGAAGTGCCGGCCCAAAACGGATAGCTCATCTCTTCTTATTGAGATTCCTGACGTTCTCAACGGAAAGAAGGCTTATGTCGGTGGCGCTCGAATAGAGTGAAAGTATGAAGAACCTTCGCATGCTGGTTGTTGACGATTCACCGATGATCCGCAAGATGGTGGAAGGTTTTCTCCGTCACGCATCGACCCCCATTGAGATTTTCGAAGCCTCAAATGGAAAGGATGCGCTGGCGCTGGCTCAAAGCCAGCGTCTTGATCTGATTCTTTGTGATATCAATATGCCAGGAATGGATGGATTGGAATTCCTGCGGACCCTCCGGGCCGAGGATGGCACTCAGAACATCCCGGTGGTGATTATCAGTGCAGAAGGAAGGGCCGTGCGCGTCAAAGAGGCTGTAGAGGCCGGGGCGCAAGGCTTTTTGCGGAAACCCTTCACAGCCCAGGAAATGCGCGACCAAATTGTTCGCGTTCTGGGAAATATCTCAATGGACTCTCCCTGAATTCATCCCACCCTGCTGCCTTCAATTCGCACGCCCTCCAAGCTTGATCGTTCAGGAGATGGAAGTATGCGAATCTGTATGGACCCCGAAATAGAATCGCCACTTGCCGAGCTTCTGAACCGCGTCCGTTGAAAAAGGCAAGTCAAGATCCACCATCAGGATGGGCGGTGCTTTGTTGTACGCCCCGGCCACCGCACAGGGTGCAACCCGTTGACGATAACCTATCTCAGCAAGAGATCGTCGGTCCAATTCGTAAAATTCGGCACTCCGCTGCCCGTCTTCAAAGACCCACTGTAGCTCCGGGCGTGCTCCAGCGTTTGCGCAGACAAGTTAGCGTCCCCTTTGAAACGATATCCTACATTGCATCCGTCCATATTTTGACGGCGGATTCGTTCTTGCCTTCCTGGTCTGTCGCTGTCACCAGGAGCTGATGTTCGTTGCCCGGCCGCGCTTCACCCGCGTGATCAAAACTTCGTTCGTATTGCACAGAAGGCGTGGCCAGTTGATCGTCGGCCAGTGTGCTGCCGTCCAGTGTAATCTTCACTTCGGTAATTTGCTGGCCGGGATCGGCAACAACCTTCACGCCGATGCCCTCACCCATACTCTCCCGTTGGACGTCGATGGTGAATTTCAAATGTTCATCTCCGAGATCACTGCAAAGCATCGGCCAGAGCGCGAATACTTTTCTTTCGCTGCTTGGAGCGCTTTATAAATGTTTGAACATCGCCTTGAGGGCAGCCGCCGCCCCGTGTCCGGTGGCTTTCGTCGCGTGGACCGCCGTGCTGGTCGCCGCCGATTGCGTCACGTCGTGCCCCGCAGAAGCGGTTGTAGAAGCTGTGGTCGTGGCAACCTTCTTGCTCCCGTTGGCAGTCTTTGTCGCAACCGTCTTTGTTACTTTGGCAGTTTTCTTTGCTTTATGGTGGAGCAAACCTGCTGCTTGCCCGTTCTGACCCCCATCCGGCCAGCGAGAAACAGAAAAGCGCAACAACCAACCATCGACATTTCATAACGCACCTCATAAAAATTGTGCTTCATTCGTCTCAAACCTCTTCATTATCTCATTTGGATTGCCCGTCGGGTATGGCTATGGCGTTGGAAGCTCTCTACACGGTTTTGCGCCTAAGAAGCCGCGACCCCGTTAAAGGCGATCCCCACCCCCGTGAACAAAGATCCTTCCTCCTCCGTCGCTGCTCGGCAGAAGTTTCCGAGGCGGCAACATGCAGTCGGCAACAAGTTTCCAGCCTCGACTATACCTGTAATTGCCTATTTCCGTTTATGCTCCGCTAACTCATATTTATTTCAATAGCTTATTCGCTCTGTCTCACAGCCATCAATTTGGCGGTTGAAATGCAACCGATCTGGATGAAAAAGGAAAGTACAAGATGAACAGCGGTTTCTACTCAGCGTTGACCGGCCTCATGGCAAGATTCCAATCATTAAATCTGCTTGCCGGAAACCTGGCCAACGTCAGCACGACCGGCTACAAGGCGCAAGTACCCTTTTACGAAGCGCTCGACGTTGCCCAAGGACGCGCGGCCACGGCGCCTCTCGATCAGGCGATTAATGATTTTGGGGTTCTTGGTGGTTCTCAACTGGATCGCCAACCTGGTTCGATCGAGCACACCGGCAGCAGCCTGGATATTGCCTTGCGAGGCCCGGGTTTTTTAGTCGCACAGACGCCGGCTGGGATTCGCTACACTCGGAACGGCAGCTTCCAACTTGGCCCCAATGGCGAATTGCTGAGCGCTTCCGGCGATCCGATTCTAGGGGTCAAGGGTCCCATTCGACTGCCCGAAGGTCCCGTTTCCATCAGCCCTGAAGGGCTTATTTCCGTTAACGGAACATTGGTGGATCGCCTCCAGGTGATGGATTTCCCCTCCAACGCCCCGATGCTTGCAGAAGGGAATTCTTACTTCACCGCCCCTGCGAATCTGGCCCAGCCCGACTTGAAACCTCAGATCATCCAGGGGGCATTGGAATCCTCCAATTACAACGCCATTACGGGCGTCGTGAATCTGATCACTTTGCAACGCCAAGCGGATTTGTTGCAGCGCGCCGTTTCCATTTTTTACACCATCATGGATGCGGCTGCGGTGCAGCAGCTTCCCAGCGTTCCAGCTTCTTAAGGAGATCTTCATGTTTCCAGCGCTTTACGTAGCCGCCGGAGGAATGACGGCCCAGCAATTAAATCTCGACAACATCGCCAACAACCTGGCAAACATCAGCACCGTGGGTTTTCGGCAGAGAAGGATTCAGTTTGAAGACCTGGTCTACCAGAACCTTGTTGTCCCAGGCTCGGCCGCCACGCAGCAAACGACCATGCCCACGGGCCTCCAGATCGGCCTGGGCGCGCGCACTGCGGCGTCGGAGATTTTGCAGACTCAAGGAGAATACACGAATACTGGCAATCCTCTGGACCTCACCATTCAAGGTCAAGGTTTTTTCCAGGTGCTGCTGCCGACCGGGCAGATTGCTTATACCCGCGCCGGCGCTTTCCAGCTCAACGAACAGCGCAATATCGTGACAGCCGACGGCAATCCTCTCGATCCTCCCATCACGATTCCCTCCGATGCCCTGACGATCAGTATCGGCACGGATGGCACCGTCTCCGTCACTGAACCTGGCTCGCAACAGGCTCAGCAGGTGGGCACCATCCAGCTCGCCTTATTTCCGAATCCGGCCGGTTTGGAAAGCATTGGCCAGAATCTGTTTATCCCGACCACTTCTTCCGGCGCACCCATTACCGGCACTCCGGGTGGGAACGAAGGACTCGGCACCGTTCAACAGGGGATGCTTGAGCAATCGAATGTCAACGTTGTAGACCAATTTGTGGCCATGATTGAGACGCAGCGCGCCTATGAGGCCAACTCGCGTGTGGTGCAAAGCGCTGACCAGATGTTGCAACAGTTAAATCAACTCGCCCCGTAACCGCCTGAGACGAAACCTCTAAAGGGTCCGTTTGCGATGCAACCCATGCAATCCATCCAGTCCATCACGATTCCTTTTTTCGTCAGTTTTCTGCTCATTATGCCCCTGAGGGCACAGACTTGGGGGAGCAACTACCGCCTGGCACTTCAAACCGAAGCGCAGGTCTACACTCCCTCAATAACGCTGGTTGATTTGCTGCCTCGTTCATCACCGGAGGCCCTCCGCGCGCGCTGCGAGCAAATCAGCTTCGGCGAATCTCCCCAGCCCGGCGAAACACGCCGCCTGACGCGCCAGGAGGTTTTGAGCCGTCTAGCCGGCATGCCCGATCTGACTCAGGAATTGGCGATTCCGCCTGCAATTCTCGTCACACGTTTCAGCAGACCGCTGACACGCATCGAACTCCTCCAGGCTATTCAAACCGCACTTCAGAGGAGAGGCGCGGGAGAACTAAATTCCATACATTCCAGCGACCTTGAACTCCCCCTGCCCATCCGCGTGACCCAGGATGATCCCGGCCTTGAAGTCACTGCCATCGAATACGATCCATTTCGCCGGGAAACATGCTTTCGCATGCGCGCCACAAAGGATGCTTCACTGGTTCCCTTTGCGGTCTATGTGCACGGCAAGATCAAGATTCCCCTACTGGTAGCTCGCCGTGACCTTTCGACGGGCGAGATCGTGACCAGCGATGATTTTCAGATGCTTCCCCGCGAGGTCACGGGGCTTTTGCCAAACAACCTGCCAACCCTCAGCGAAATCACCGGGCTGGCAGCCCGCCAGGTTATCCGAGAGGGCCAGGCCGTTTATGGCTCCATGTTTGGGCCCGCCACGCTCGTCCGCACCGGGCGACCTGCTCAGCTTATCCTGCAGGGTGCGCGTTTTCGAGCCACCCTGATTGTGATTCCGATGCAGCCTGGGACGATGGGGCAGGAAGTGCTAGCGCGCAGCAAAGATCGAATCTACCAGGCAAGGGTCGTTGGCCGCGACCAGCTTTACGCTGCGCTATGACCGCATCATGAAATACTCAGAGGATCGACCTATGCACTTATCAGAGCACTCCCTCAGAGTTCAAATTGGGAACCGAGCGTACCGGAGCCTCCTTCTTCCCCTCGTGCTGGCGATCGCCGTAGCTCCCGCCAAGGCCAGAAAAAAGCACAAGTCCCAGCAGGAATCGCTCTCCCAATATTTGCAGCAAGTGAGCCAGGAAATCGCCACACCCTATCACCCTACTTCAGGAAGCCTGTGGAATCCGGGAATATCCTTTGCGAAGCTGAGTCGTGATGATAAGGCGTTGAACGTCGGAGATCTCGTCACCATCGACGTGGTCGAACTGACCACTTCGTCAGCCACCGGTACAGCCAAGACACAGAGAAGCTTCGCGGCGAATTCAGGCATCAGCCAATTCCTGGGACCCATCGGGCCGAGATCAGGAATACAAAACCTCTTTGCCCCGAACTCGCAGGAGGCGCTCTCCGGACAAGCTCAAACAGCAACCAGCTATCAGCTTAATACCAGCCTGACCGGTCGCGTCGTGGCCACTCTACCCAACGGCTATCTGGTCGTGGAAGGACATCGGCGCGTAAATAACGGCAACCAGAGCCAATTGGTCACGCTTCGTGGCGTAGTGAGACCTGACGACGTGAGCACCGATAACGTCATTCTCTCATCTCAGATGAGCAACCTGGAGCTGGAAGTGAACGGCAAAGGCATTATTAACGAAGGAACGCGCGAGCCAAACGTCATCATTCGAACCCTGCTTCACATTCTGAATTTTTAAGATCATGAAGAAACTGCGTAGGCTTTACAGCTTTATTTTTGCTCTTCTCGCGGTAGCAGGCTCTATTCAAGCCGCGGCGACGGCGCCAAAGCAGAGAATTGTCCACCTCGGCGACATCACCACGATCGAAGGCGTGCGGGACAATCCCCTGGTAGGCGTCGGATTAGTCGTCGGCCTGAACCGCACAGGTGATCAACAGCCCACTATTTTCCCGATGCAGACGCTCGCCAATATCCTCCAGAAGTTTGGCATCCAGACGCCGGGTCGCTTGATCCTTGTGCGTAATATCGCAGCCGTTTTTGTCACCGCTGAACTGCCTCCTTTTGCCGAACCCGGCACCAAGATCGACGTAAACGTTTCTTCTGCCGGCGATGCCAAAAGCCTGGAAGGGGGCACCCTACTGCTGACTTCACTTTACGGTGCGGATGGCAACGTCTACGCTGTGGCGCAAGGCCCTCTCACCATTGGAGGCTATACGGCGGGCGTAGCGGGAAACAATCTGACCGTAAACCATCCCACTTCAGGCCGCATTGCCGGAGGGGCGATTGTGGAGCGCGCGGTGCCAGTGGATCTGAGCCAGATGAAGACGCTTTCGCTGCTCTTGCGCCAGGCCGATTTTGCCACCTCGGAGAACGTTGCCGCCGCCATCAATCAAGCCATGGGCAAGAATGTAGCGACGGCTGTCGATAGCCGTCGCATAGATATACCGGTCTCCGCCATGGGGGGACAAAGTGTAACGCAGTTCTTTGCCAGAATCGAAGACCTGGCCGTTACCATTAATCCGCGCGCGGAAGTCGTGGTGAATGAACGTACGGGAACCATTGTGATGGGCGGCGATGTCACGATCGGCGCTGTTTCCGTGATGCACGGCAATCTGGCTATTGCGATCACCACGCAATATCAGGTGTCTCAACCTCCGGCTTTCTCCACTGGCCAAACGGTGGTGGTGCCACAAACGACCGTTCAGTATAAGGAAAACCCGGCAAAACGCCTGGAACTGCCGCAGGGCGCCACGGTGGAAGACCTGGTCAATGGTATGCAGAGTATTGGCGCAACCCCGCGCGATATCGTGGCAATCTTGGAGGCGATCAAGGCTGCCGGCGCACTGAACGCTCAATTGCGAATTATTTAACATCTCCCTTTCCTGTTTGGAGCAAGGGGATCGCGAAATAATGAAGAGCTTCCACAACACGCCGGAAGGCACGCTGCGAAACTAAAGAACCATGGGACTCTCAACGCTCTCTGCGCTTGCTCTGTCAAACTCAGTGACGGCTCCTGAAAGTGCCACAAGCCCGAGTGCACCCAAACTTGCCGGCCCATCGCAGGATGAAAAACTGCGAAAGGCAACCGAACAGTTTGAATCCATGCTGGTCTCGACCCTGTGGAAGGATATGGTCAAGACTTTTACCGATCCCGGATCGGGTTCCGACGAGCCGGGTTTTGACACGCTGCGAGATCTGAGCCTTCGCGCCATGACAACCGCCCTGGCAGCCTCGGGCGGCATAGGCATCAGCCGCATGCTCTATCAACAGATCGAGCGACTCCAGACAGCCGCCGATCAGACGAACGCCGAGAGAAGAGATTCCGGCAAATCGGGCCGCCTGTCCTCACACGAAGGTCGGACGACGGCTGAAAGTTTCTTAGATTCTCTTCGTCAGCCGGACATAACAAACTTTTCGACTCTGGAAGTCATTCAAAAGTCCGGAGATCAGTCGCTGCATAGCAAACTTAAAATTTTCTAAGGCAAGGATTAAAGTTTTCTCTCATCCCAGCCGATATATGCAGTCGTAACGGATAACATTCGTGAGGCTGGACGTGAGAATCGATCCTATTTCACAACTTCCGGAAAGCCAGCAGCCCGAGGCGACCTCGGTCCGCAAGGCTGGAGATCCAACGCAGGCCGGCGCCCTGAATCAGGGTGCCGATGTGGCAACCCTTTCAACGGGCAGCGCCCAGATTAAGTCTCTGAAGGCTCAGTTGCAAAGCCTGCCGGACATACGGCAGGAAAGGGTCCAGCAACTGCAAAAGGCCATCAATGCGGGCACGTATCAAGTCAGTGATCAACAAATCGCGGATGCGATTTTCTCCGAGCTGTTTGGGGCGCCGCAGCGCCCATAAGCGGAACGGCTGGCATTTATGGCAGATATTCCTGAAATCAACGCTCCCGTCCTGGAATCTGTTTCGGATGCTCCCGAAAGGCTTCAATTCCATCTCAAGCGCGATACAGCCCGCAAGCCTCCTCCCCGCCCCAGCAAGGATATCGCCGATCTCGAACCTGAGGATGATGAGGAGCCGAAGCGCCAACTCGACGTTACAGCTTAAATTCCCATGAAACCTGAGGCTGAAAAACTTCTGGATTTGGCACAAAAGCGGCTGGACGCGCTCCGAGCCTTGGCCGCCGCCATCAGCGAGGCGCAGATGGCTCTGACGAATCTCGATCTGGAAGTGATCGAGGAGAATATCGAGCGCCAAAAGAGCTTGTGCTCCGCGATTTCTGATCTCGATTCTGAAATCATGTGCTTGCGTCGCCTCTTGAACGGCAAAATGGACACGGCTTCAGCCAATCGCTGGTCGGAATTTCTTCGGCAGATGCAAACGACGGGGATCGAAGTGCGGCGGCAAAATCAGGTTCAGGCGGGACTATGGCGTGCACTGCGGCGCACCCTGCAGGCTATTCAACTTTGTCTTTCTTCACAGGATCTGGGGCTCTATCGGCCGCCTCGGGCTCCGCAGAATTTCCTGTTCGCCGAAGGGAGGGCCCGGTAACTCATGGGAACCCTCACCGGAAGCCTGAATATCGCCCTCTCGGCCCTGATGGCTGATCAGGCCGCCGTCGAGGTCACAAGCAACAACATTGCCAACGCCAATACTCCGGGCTACTCCCGCCAGCGTCCCGTTTTTGTGGAACAACCCTCGGTAACGTTTGGTAACTTGCAATTTGGGTTGGGAACCGAGCTGCAGTCAATTCAGCGCGTCACGGATCCCATCCTGGAATTGCAGATCGATCACGAAACACAGAATCAAAGCCAACTGAACGCATTTATCGGTGCGATGAACCAGGTGAATGCCTTGTTCAATGAAACCCAGGGAGCGGGCCTTCAAAGCGCCATCACGCAATTTTTTAACAGCTTTCAGGAACTCTCGACCAATCCCACCAGCACGGTGATGCGACAGGCGGTTCTTAATGCCGGCCAGAACCTTTCCATTGCATTCAACCAGGCCTCCAACACGCTGACCCAAATCAAGGGCAGTCTGGACCAATCGGTGAATCAAGTTGTAGGGCAAATCAACGACCTGACCTCGCGCATTGCAACCCTCGATAACCAGATCGGGACTGTACCCAGCACTCAATCTGGAAATCAGCTTCAGGATGAGAGAAACCAGCTCATCAACCAACTCTCGGGGCTGATTGGAGTCTCTGTCATCAATGTGAACAGCGGGTCTTTGACCATTACCACCGCCAATGGAGCGCCGCTGGTGGTCGGAAATCAAAGCTACGCACTGACGACCCAGCCGGACCCAACTACCGGATCCGAGCAGGTTTACGATCAGGGGTCAAACATCACGACCGGAATCCAAGGCGGGCAACTCGGTGGAGTAATTGAAGCTCGGGACCATGGGGTGACCCCAGCTCAATCCCAACTGGACAACCTGGCCGCCAGCATCATGCAGGCCGTTAATACACAGCACCAATTGGGATACGATCTGTCGGGCGCGCCCGGCGGGCAGTTTTTTGCTCCGTTCACTCCCACTCAGCCAGGTACGAACGATGGCGCCGCAGCTCAGATGGCCGTGGCCATCACAGATCCCACCCAGATCGCCGCCAGTTCCAGCGGCTCTTCGCCGGGAGACAACGGCAATGCGCTGGCTCTGGCCGCCGTTCAGAACCAGCCGATCATCAACAATCAAACCGCAGGCGCTTTCTATTCCGGTTTCATCGGCAGTTTGGGAGACCAGGTCTCAAACGCAACGAACCAGCAACAGACCTCCAACCTCATTCTTCAGCAACTCCAAAATCAACGGGCCAACATCTCCAGTGTTTCGATGGATGAGGAAGCGGCGAACCTGGTGAAATACCAACTAGCCTATGAAGCTTCCGCCCGAGTGATCGCCACGGTTGACGCCATGAATCAGACAACCATGAACCTTGTGAACGGAGGCTAACGTGGGCATCCGCCTGGTATTCGATCCTTACAATACACTGCTCCAGGATATCACCCAGGACCGTCAGCGGTTTAATAACGCGCTCCAGCAAGTAGCCAGTGGCCAGCAGCTGAATTCGCTTTCCGACAATCCCGCCCAAGCTCAGTCCTTTGTGGAAAACAAGTTTGAAGCTGGAAACCTGGACCAATTCACACAGAACATCTCCGGAATACAAGGGTCACTTCAAGCGGCGGATTCTGCCCTGAATGCGGTCGGGGAAGCGCTGACCAGCGCCATTTCACTTGCGACCGAGGGGGGCAGTCCCACGCTCTCCCCGTCAGACCGGCAAGCTTTGGCGGCTCAGGCCAATAACTTGCAACAGGAAATTCTGAGTCTCGCCAACAGTGAGTTTCAAGGTGTCTATCTCTTTGGAGGAACTGATTCTACAACCACGCCTTACGTCCAAAACGGCGGGAGCGTCAATTACGTGGGAAACAACAACTCAAACCAGGTTGAGATCGCGCAGGGCATCTTCGTAAAAACCAATCTGCCGGGAAGCACTGTCTTTAATGCCCCCGGAGCTGATGTCTTTCAAGCATTACAGGATCTATCCTCGGCGCTTCAAAGCGGATCGACTTCTGATATTTCCACAGCCGCGTCAGAACTTAACAAGGCCTTCAGTAATGTAAGCGTCCAGCGAACCTATTACGGCTTTGCCCTCTCCCAGCTTCAGACAACTTCCAAAATCCTGACCTCTGAGAGCACCCAGCTTACGGAACAGCAGAACACTCTGATTGCCGCCGACCCCGCCCAAGCCATTACGGCCATGAATCAGGCTCAGGTCACGCTGGATGCGGCCCTGGCCTCCGCAGGCAGAATCTCACAGGACAGCCTCCTGAATTATCTGCCGACGCCTTAATAAATGACTTGACCATCTTTCCCCGCGCATCACAAGCTTGACTGCCGATGCCATAAGCCTTTTGCTAGCGATGGTGTACACGAAAGGGGGGTGTCCTTGCCAAGAAGGCGGCAATGATACCTCTCGCCGCCCTCACTTTCCGAGGGGCAAGCCTCGCAGGGATGATTGGCGAAAGGCAGCATAAAGGCTTATTCCTCACCGAGTCCTTTTCAGCGCTTCAATCCAATCCGCAATCGCGCGGAGTTGTGTGCTTTCGGCGCGCAATTCCTCCCGGCGGCGATTCAAATTGGATTCAAGTTTCTGAATCAGATCTTTTATCTCCCGGAGGTTCTCCTGATACGCCTTCCTCTGCTTCTGCCATTCCGGGTCGGATTCCGATAGCGAATCTTCCAGTAATTGCTTACCCTGGTCGACCAGATCTGACAAAACCTGGATTTCTTCCAGCTCCAGGATTTTTTCCGATGGCCCTCCGCCGCGCTGCTTCGCACGTTGAATGATCTCCGCAAATTGGCAATTCAGCGCTCTGAGACGGGCGGCAACCGGGTTCAGCATCAAGGAATCCTTTCGACAGTCCGCTCTCACATTTTCCCATAAACTGACCTCTCGCGACGTCAAAAAGCCTGCTACGATGGTGAGCGTCCCAAATGATCGAGTGGAAAAGAACTTATGAGCGAATCCTACATTCTTGCTTTGGACCAGGGAACCACGAGCTCCCGCGCTTTGCTTGTTGACCAGGCCGGAAAGGTCGTGGCATCCGCCAACCGGGAGTTCAGGCAATATTATCCGCAACCTGCCTGGGTGGAGCACGACGCTGAAGAAATCTGGCAGTCGCAGTGGGGCGTTGCCGAAGAAGTGTTGAGGAAAGCCCACGTCGAACCGCAACAAGTGGCGGCCATCGGCATCACCAACCAACGTGAAACGGTCGTATTGTGGGATCGTGAGACCTCAAAGCCCCTCTATCACGCCATTGTGTGGCAGTGCCGCCGCACCGCGCCGGATTGCGACCGCATTCGGCGCGAAGGCTACGATCGCCTCCTGCGCGAAAAGACGGGCCTGGTCGTTGATGCGTATTTCTCGGCCACCAAGATCGCCTGGCTGCTTGAAACCGTGCCAAACGCAAGAAGTCTGGCGGAGCGTGGAAAGCTTGCCTGTGGGACTGTGGATAGCTGGCTCATCTGGAAACTCACGCAAGGGCGCGTTCATGCCACCGATGTTTCCAATGCCTCACGCACGCTCTTGTTCAATATCCATTCGCTTGCCTGGGATGATGAAATCCTCCGTTACTTTCGCATTCCAGCTTCACTGTTGCCGGAGGTCCGACCTTCGAGCAGCGTTCTGGGGGAAACCGCTCTTTTTGGAGGGCCGCATCGAATTCCGATTGCCGGCGTTGCCGGTGACCAGCAGGCTTCCCTCTTCGGTCACCGATGTTTCAAGCCCGGGGATGTGAAAAACACCTACGGAACCGGTTGTTTTCTTCTGATGAATACTGGATCGCAAATTCCCGTTTCGCAAACGGGTCTCGTTTCAACGGTGGCCTGGCAGCGTGATGGCGCCGTCTCTTACGCTCTTGAGGGCAGCATCTTTATTGCGGGAGCCGCCATTCAATGGCTGCGTGACGAATTGCAAATTATCCGTACCGCAGCCGATACAGAAGCCATGGCGCTCGAGACACCCGATGCCGGAGGGGTTTATTTCGTTCCGGCTTTTGTCGGCCTCGGCGCGCCCTACTGGGATGCCTATGCGCGGGGCGCCATCGTGGGACTCACGCGCGGCAGCAATCGCAATCATCTGGCGCGCGCGGCCCTGGAATCGATGGCCTATCAGACGCGCGATGTTGTCGATTGCATGATCCATGATTCGGGCCTGAGACCCGAAGTGCTGCGAGTGGATGGAGGCGCGGCACGCAACAACTTTCTCTGCCAGTTTCAGGCCGATATCCTGGGAATTCCGGTGGAACGCGCTGCCGTCACGGAATCGACTGCCTTGGGCGCAGCATATCTTGCAGGGCTTGCGACAGGATTTTGGAAAGATGAGCGGGAAGCCATCGCCGTTCCGTCCCAGTCCGAAATGAGTGGAACACGGTTTGAGCCGAAATTGAGTGTCGCAACTCGGGAAGAACTCTACGGCGGCTGGCAACGGGCTGTGGAGCGCGCTAAAGGCTGGGCTACATGAGAATCGTTCCCGTAGCAGCGGTATTCTCACCGCCGCTTTTACTGTTTTGGAGAAAATGACGTTACCGTTCCGCCGCACCTTCCGGCCTTGTTACCCTCCTCGTGAATAGGAAAGGACAACACCGAGGGTCGCGTGAAGGGTCTTCATCGGCGTCTCAAATCAGTAACGCAATCTCATTGTGACGCGCCGGATGAGCCCGTGGAGGTTGCAGGCTCAGTCGGGCTGTTAAACGTTCCGGGCGGTAAGTTAACCGTAACGTCTTCATCCAGTCGCATTCCGATGAGTGACCCAGCCAGCAAAGTCGCCTGCTTGCCTTTGGGGATCAGGATTGCCGCCAAACCGCTTGCTACGCCTACGGCAATTCCCGGGCCAAGGCCACCAGCTACGGCTGCGGCCGCTGTCGGAGCGGCAAACATTGCAAGCTGCTTCTTGTGCGAAGGACCTCCGCCCTTCAGGTCACCTTCCGGGCCGACGTTTTCGCTTCCATTTTCTGCACTGGAAAAGACTTCCGTGAGCGAGCCCAAAATGGCCACTTTCTCACCGTTAGGCATGGTGATATTGTCAAACTGGATTGCCAGATAACCGCCCTTGCCGCGATGTCCAGCCTGCTTGACTTCCGAAATATGCCCATCAACCCGCACTCCCTTGCGAAGCACGGTGATATCCTCCACGTTCACAGGCTCAATGAGCGTGGTAATCACACGATCCCCCACGCGCGCGGTCTTGGAATTGATCGAAGTATGCAGCTGAAGTTTGAATTCCGTGCCTTCAGGAATCGTGATGACATTCAGATCGTTCTGCAAAGACTGCTGATCCGTAGCGCTCTGCGCTTCCTGGGCATAGACCCATCCGGCGCCTCCTGAAATCATGAGGCTCGCCATGAGAAAGATTAAAAAGCGTCTCATGCACTCAACTCCTTCTCAAGAAGCTTTCTATCGGAGGCTGATCCGCCTTCACCAATATTCCCTATTTCATCACCAAAGCCGCACCCGCGTCAAAGAGAAAAATTAGACTGCCAGGATCGTTGTGGCCGTCATCCCTACGGTGTTTGCAAGGGCGTTAATACGCTTCATCTGGTCAGTTTTTACATTTCAGGCGTCGATGTCCTACAATGGCCTGCTGAACGCTGTCGGCTCACAAGTCAGCACCGATATAATATCGCGCTATCAGCCCTTGATCTTTCGATATGGAACCTATTCGCGTTCGCTTTGCGCCCTCACCCACTGGCTATCTCCATGTGGGCGGAGCGCGCACAGCACTTTATAACTGGCTATTTGCCCGCCGCGAATGCGGAGTTTTCGTACTTCGCATTGAAGATACAGATATGGATCGCTCGCGGCCTGAACTGGCGCGGGCGATCCTCGACAGCCTGGAATGGCTCGGACTCCACTGGGATGAGGGTCCTTATTTTCAGTCCCAGCGTCTCGATCGCTATCGCGCCGTGGCCGCACAATTGGAGGCAGGCCGAGCGGCTTACCCCTGCTTCTGTTCTGCCGAAGAACTGCAACAGAGGCGCGAAGCTGCTGCAGCCGAGCATCGCGCCTGGAAATACGATGGCCGCTGTCGGAATCTTTCCGAAGCGGAACGCGCGCGACGGCGTGCCGAAGGCTGCGCTTCCGCCTTGCGGTTCCGTGTGCCGGAGAGCGGCGCGACAAGCTTCGATGACCGGGTCTTTGGGCCGATCAGTGTGGCTCACAGTGACCTCGAGGATTTTGTCCTGCTGCGCTCAGACGGCAACCCCACCTACCATCTCAGTGTTGTCGTGGACGATCTGGATATGAAGATCACGCATGTGATTCGCGGTGCCGATCATATTTCCAATACACCGAAACAAATCCTGCTTTTTCAGGCGCTCGGCGCTGCTATTCCTGTGTTCGCACATCTGCCTCTCATCCTGGGGCCAGACCGCCAGCGGCTTTCCAAGCGCCATGGATCGACTTCTGTCGGCGCCTACCGGGACCAGGGCATTCTCCCCGAAGCGCTGGTGAATTTTCTCGCGCTTCTGGGCTGGACACCTCCCGGCCAGAAAGAGCTACTGACACTTGAAGAGATGGTAGGGATGTTCTCGATTGAGGCCGTATCAAAATCCAATGCGGTTTTCGACACAGAAAAACTTGCTTGGATGAATAGCGAGCATCTTCGGCATCTGCCGCTCACGAGGCTTCTTCCTTTGGTTCGAACTGAGCTTGAATCCGCAGGGATTTGGCAAGCTTCATTCGCAGACAAAGATCGCGAGAAGTTCGAGAAATCCGTGGCGTTGCTTCAATCCCGCGCGCGCAGTCTGAAAGACTTTTCCGGCTCCGGACGGGCATTCTTCACCGAGGACTTTGAGTTTGACCCGGAAGCTGTCAGGAAATTCTGGAAAGACCCTGCTTTAGCTGATTTGCTTGAGACACTTGCCCAGCAGTTGAAGAAGCTCTCGCCCTTTGATTTGGAATCTACGGAAAAATGTCTCCGCTCGCTTGCAGAGGAAAAAGGGGTGAAAGCAGGAGTACTCATTAATGGTGCGCGAGTGGCACTGACCGGCCAGGCTGTTGCTCCGGGGCTATTTGAAGTGATGACGACGCTCGGTCAGCAAACCGTGGTCCAGCGCCTTCACCGCGCCGTGCGATTTCTGAGGGAACCGGCCACCCAGCACTCCACCACCCCTGTGGATCCCCATTAGCTCAATGGTTCCTTATAGACAGGTACGAGGGTCTGCAACACACACCCCAAGGGGTTTCGGACACTTGCCATACGCGCGCCATCCGCTTGGGGCGGTTCCCGTGGGCAGCAGCCGTTTTTAAGCAGACCCTATCCACCCCTACGTATGACGGGCGGACTGAAAGAGCGCAAAGACGGCGCCTTCTGGGTCTGCGATCACTGCCATGCGTCCGACGCCTTCATGAGTGGTCGGAGACATATAAATTTTCGCGCCGCGATGCTCGGCCCGGTTAGTCACCGTATCGCAATCGGACACCGCAAAATAAATCAGCCAGCGCGGAGGAACTTTCCATTCGCGCCGTTCTGCCAAAGGAAATCCACCAATGTATCTTTCGCCGTTGACAATATGAAGATATCGGGTAGGGTCTCTCTCATCCGCCACCGCTTTCCAGCCGAACAAGTCGGAATAGAATTGGCTGGCGCGCGCGGGCTCCGGCGTGCTCAGTTCCGCCCAGCAGAGCGTGCCATCCACGCCCGTGATCTCTGTGCCGGCGTTTTTCTTCGCTTGCCAGACAGAGAAAACACCTCCCATCGGATCCTCGAACGTCGCCATTCGGCCAGACTCAGACATATCGAAGGGCGGCGCGATGATTTTACCCCCAAGTTGGCTCACTCGATCTGCAACCTCATCCGCGTTGTCCACCGCAACATACACCATCCAGTGAGGCGTCATGCCCTTCGACCGCTGCTCGGGCCTCAGGGGATAGGCCGCGGCGACTGCCCGGTCCTCCAGCTGGTAAATCGAGATGAAGTTTTCCGGGTCTATCGGAACATTTTTGATGTGCCAGCCAAAAACCGAATGATAGAAATTGTCGGCGGCTTCGATGTCCGTTGTGCCAAGATCAATCCAGCAGAAATCTCCCGGCGGGTGCTTTTCAATGTAGGGCATGGAAAGAATATTACACTAACCACGGTGGATGAAAAAGCGGCAATTTCGAAATCCTGGCTTCAGAATGCGGTTTACAACCTTTGAAACCGAACGATAGAATGAAAAGGACGTCTGAAAACTACGCCCAGGCAAGAGCGGCGACACTCTGGGAAGCGGAGCAGTTTGTACCGTGACGAGGGGCGCAAATCACTCAGGTCTTCCGGCACTTTATGGCCGAAATTGCAGTCATTTATCCGGGATCCTTTGATCCCATTACGAATGGTCATCTGGACCTTATCCGGCGGGGAAGTCAGCTTTTCGATCACCTGGTCGTGGCGATCCTGACAAACCTGGAAAAGGAACCGCTTTTCACCATCGATGAGCGCATCGACATGTTGCAAAGAGCAACCCAGGAGATCAGCAACGTCTCCGTGGATACTTTCAGCGGGCTCCTGGTGGATTATGCCCGCCAGAAAAAGGCGCGCGCCATTCTGCGCGGCATCCGCGCCTTTTCGGACTATGAGTACGAACTCCAGATGGCGCTGATGAATCGCAAACTTGAACCCAACCTGGAAACGGTTTTCATGATGCCTGGAGAGTCTTTCGCTTATATCAGCTCGCGCCTGGTGAAGGAAATTGTTCACCATGGAGGACCTGTGAAAGGCCTTGTTCCACCCCTGGTGGAGGAAAGGTTGAAACAGAAATTTCCGGCACGTGCCGCACCCTTGCGATAGCAAAAGCTCGCACGGGGTCCTGCTGGCCTCAACCCGTTTGGAATTTCCTCCTTCTCCAGAGGGAAGGTCTGAAACCGATTTTATTTAAGAATCGAGGTTAATCATCATGCAATTTTCTGAAGCTGTGAACAGGATTTCCGTCTCGCCTACACTCGCCGTGGTTCAGAAAGCCACGAAGCTGAAGGCCAGCGGGATTGATGTTGTGGATTTTGGCGCGGGCGAGCCGGATTTTCCCACACCCGAAAACATCAAGCAAGCGGCCATCCGCGCGATTGAGCAGAACTTCACCAAATATACACCTACGGGTGGGATTGCCGAGTTGAAGCAGGCGATTGTGGAGCGTCACGCCCGGGACTTCGGATCGAACTACAAACCTGAAGAATGCCTAGTCACGGTGGGCGGCAAGCAGGCCATTTTTGAGGCGATAGCGGCTCTCATCGATCCTGGAGACGAAGTGATTCTGCCCTCGCCTTATTGGGTCTCCTTCCTTGACATCGTTAATTATTCGGGCGGCCGGGTGGTAACGCTTGAAACCCGCGAGGACGAAGGCTTCGCGCTGCGGGCGGAGGCAGTGGAGAAGCTGGTCACACGCCGGACGCGCCTCCTGATTGTAAATTCGCCGAACAATCCGACGGGGGCGGTCGTACCGCCCGAGGAAATGCAGAAGTTGCTGTCCCTGGCAGAGCAGCATAACTTTCTATTGATGTCGGATGAGTGCTACTGTCACTTCCTTTACGACGGGCGCAAGCCTTTTTCGCTGGGATCCTCGAAAAATCGCGAGAATCTGCTGATCGTGGGATCGCTTTCCAAGACCTATTCCATGACTGGCTGGAGAGTCGGTTACGCTCTGGGCGCATCGTCCCTGTTGGGTGCCATGCTCAAACTTCAAAGTCACTCTACCTCGAATCCGACTTCCATCGCGCAGAAGGCTGCGGTCGAGGCGCTCCGGGGGCCACAGGAGTCCGTACAAACGATGCTCGCCGAGTATGCGCGGCGGCGGGAAAAGATCGTCGCCGGACTGCGATCCATTCCCGGTGTAGAGTGCGTCAAGCCGGAAGGTGCATTCTACGTTTATCCGAATGTGGGCGGTGCTTTGGAAAAGGCCGGCATGGAGGATGCCACAGCGTTCGCCGAAAGGCTGCTCGAAGAAGTGCACGTGGCGCTGGTTCCAGGTCCTGCATTCGGCACGCGCGAGCATGTGCGGATCTCCTATGCCACATCCCAGGAGCAGATCGATGAAGGACTGCGAAGGATGAAACAATTCATTTCGCAGCTTCGTCCCGCTTATGCCCAGGCTCGATAGCCCGCTTCAGCTTTCTCCCGTCTTCAAACCCAAAATCTGGGGCCGGCGCAGCTTGGCTCCACTCTATCCAGATCAATGGACAACGCGCCGGGGACGTACCGTCAGCATTCGCTATCCCCAGAGGAAGGGCCTTGAAGACGAGCGCATCGGCGAGGTCTGGCTGACCGATGATGAAGCCGTCTTTACGAACGGCGCGCTCGCTGGACTTCACCTGGCCGAGGCTTGCAGGCGCTACGGCCCGGAGCTCTGCGGTGAAGGCTTTGCCGATGGCCGATTTCCGATTCTGGCTAAGTTCCTTTTTACAAGTGATTGGCTCTCTGTGCAGGTGCATCCAGATGATGACTATGCACGCCTGAATGAAAACGGAAGCCTGGGCAAATGCGAAATGTGGTACATCATCCAGGCTGAGTCGCAGGCCGAAATCCTGCTTGGCTTGAAACCCGGTACAACTCTTCAGGAACTGGGCGCGGCTATCGACCAGAATCGTTGCTCCCAGTTGCTTCAACGTTTTTCACCTCACCCCAGGGAGGCAGTATTTATACCTCCTGGGACGGTTCACGCGCTTGGCCCAGGCCTGACTCTCTTTGAAGCTGAGGAAAATTCTGATATCACTTATCGTCTGGACGATTTTGGTCGCATGGGGCAGGATGGCAAGCCGCGTCCCCTGCACCGCGAAAAGGCTCTCCAGGTTACCCGGCCACACCATCTACCCTTGCGAGACCTGCCGCAACTCGAACTGGAGGAGTCGTATGGTGTGCGAAGATTTGTCCTGGCCTGCCCTTTCTTCGCCGTGGAAGAGATTACTCTTGCCAAAATCGCAGCTTTTGCCGGACCTCGCGCGCGGGTGGAAGCTTTTACGGTGGTTTCCGGTGAAGGTCGCGTTGAGATATCCTCCGGCTGGTATGCCTACCGGACAGGCGACGTCTGGCTGATCCCACCAGCCACTCCCTCATTTCGCCTTGCGCCAGAATCCCCCAGTCGGCTGCTGAAATTTTACGTCCCGAACCTTGATGCAGATTTTCGCAAGCCACTTGCCGCACGGGGAATCAGCAGCAAGGATATTGAAAGAATTGTATTTTCCTGAACCAACGTGCTCTCTTGCGCCATCGCAATTCAATGAGCCATCAAAATCGCGTCTTCGAGCATGCCTACAGTGTGATTCTGGCGGGAGGAAGCGGCACGCGCTTCTGGCCGCTGAGCCGCCGCAAGCAACCCAAGCAACTGCTTCGCCTCTTCGGAGAAAAGACCCTTCTCGCCCAAACATTGGAACGGATTGAGCCTCTGATTCCGCCCGAGCGCATCTATATTTTCACGAATCAAGCCATTCGAAATGCCGTCCAGAAGGAGGTTCCCCAGGTTTTCCCCCAGCAAATTGTGGCCGAACCTGTCAGCCGCAATACCGCTCCTGCCCTTGGCCTTGCGGCGTTTGAAATTCTTTCTCGCGATCCCGAAGGGCTGATGATCGTATTGCCTTCGGATCATCTGATTGCGAAGCAGGCGCTCTTCAGACGTGTTCTTCGGGCTGGATGTCAGGTGGCCTCAGAGGAAGGCCGCTCCGTGGTGATTGGCCTCAAACCGACGCGGCCTGAAACCGGTTACGGCTATATTCAGCGCGGTGCGCGAATTGGTGGCGGGCGAGGCGTTGAAATTTTCGCCGTCCGCCAGTTCACGGAAAAGCCTCCGCTTGACAAAGCGAAGCGCTACGTTCGCTCTGGAAACTATTTCTGGAACGGCGGCATGTTCATTTGGAAAGCGGCCACACTGGTTAAAAACCTCCAGTGCTACCAACCCGAAATGGCGCGCGGGCTTGAGCGTCTCGCTCAGGCAGGAGGTACCCGCTCCGCAAAAGCCCTCAAGCGCCTTTACCCCCAGCTTGAAAACATCTCCATCGATTACGCCCTGATGGAAAAAATCCCGCAGGTGTACGCGGTTGCAGCGGATATCGGCTGGAGCGATGTCGGAAGTTGGGCGACAGCCTACGAGCTGAGCCCCAAGGATCATGAGGGAAATGTAACCCCCATGGCTGGCTTTCTATTCGACTCACGACGCAATATGATTGTTTCACCGAAGAGGTTCTTTGCCGGCGTGGGCGTCGAGGATCTTGTGATTGTGGATACGGAGGATGCGCTTCTGGTTTGCTCACGCAATCATGCCCAGGATGTGGGCAAAGTGGTGCAAGAACTCGAGCGGCGCAGTTTGAAGAGCTTGCTTTAATCGTGGCGCAACGAAATCCATATGCCCAATGATATTCAATTCGGAACGGACGGCTGGCGCGGAGTCATTGGCGATGGCTTTATTTTTGCGAATGTGCGTCGTGTGGCTGAAGCTGCGGCCCGCTACGTCTGCGCGAAAGGCGAGGCCGAGCGCGGCCTGGTCGTGGGCTACGATACGCGTTTCCTTTCCCCGGAAAGCGCGCGTGTAGCTGCAGAGGCAATTGCCAGCGCAGGCATTCCGGTGATTCTTGCCGACCGACCCACGCCGACGCCAGCCATCAGCTTTGCCGTCGTTGCGCATCGAACAGCGGGTGCCATTGTGGTGACGGCTAGCCACAATCCTTACCGCTGGAACGGAATCAAGTTCAAGGCTTCGTACGGCGGGTCGGCGGCGCCTGGGATTGTCCAAGAGATCGAGAATCACCTCGCAGATTCAGATCAGGTCTGGACCTCAAAAATACCCCGTAAAGCCGCCCGAATCGACACCCTTGATCTGATCAGCCCCTATCTCCAACGGCTTAAAGCGCTCGTCAATCTGGAACGGATCCGAAGTTCCGGACTGCGGTTTGCCATTGATCCGATGTATGGAGCCGCCCGCGGGCTGATTTCCCAACTATTTACCGAGGCGGGTATTCCCTGCCTTGAAATCCATGGCGAGCACAACCCGCTCTTTCCAGGTTTAAACCCCGAGCCAATCGAGCCGCACGTTGAAGAACTACGGCGCGCCATCGTCCAGAATCGTTGCCATGCTGGCCTCGCAACCGACGGCGACGCGGATCGAGTGGGCGCCGTGGACATGAGCGGAGCCATGATTGATTCGCATAAAATTTTTTCTATTTTGCTCCGCCATCTGGTCGAGGACCTGGGCCGGCGCGGTGAAGTGGTGCGGACCTTCTCCACCACGAAGATGATCGATAAGATCGCGCAAAAATACGGCCTGCCCTTGCATGTGACGCCCATCGGTTTCAAGTATATCTGTGAATTGATGCTCACACGCGACATCCTGATTGGGGGCGAAGAAAGCGGCGGCATTGGAATCAAAGGTCACTTGCCGGAACGCGATGGCATTCTGAACTCTCTCTTGCTCGCGGAAGTGATGGCGGAAAAAGGGAAAACGCTCGGCGAACTGGTTGAGGAACTGAATCAGGAATTTGGCCCTCACTACTATGGCCGCGTGGACCTGGAGGTTGAGCGGCCCGCCATCAATCGCACCCTGCGCCTGGTGGAAGAGCGCCGGATTACCGAGATCGCCGGCCGCAGAGTTTCGGCTGTCGAAGACCTTGACGGTTTTAAAATGCTCCTAGGGGATTCGGCCTGGTTGATGGTGCGAGCCTCAGGGACAGAGAATCTGTTGCGAATCTACGCCGAGGCGCCCTCGCCCGACGAAGTCAGGAAGATGCTGGATGAAATAACCGATCGCATTCACATGCAGGCAAATTCGAACCAATCCTGATTTGCCGCATTCCCGCTCTTCATTTCGTCATGAGTTTTCGTGCGCCACAGATTTCCGCACACCTTCCAGAATCCCATTCACAAAATCAACCGAATCCACGGTTGAAAAACGGCGGGCCAATTCAAGAGCCTCATTAATGACCACGGCAGGAGGATTTTCGGGCACGTGAAAAAGCTCATAGAGAGCCAAACGAAGGATGTTGCGATCGACGGCGGCCATGCGCTCCAAACGCCAGTGCTGCGCCTGAGATCGCACCAGTGAGTCAAGGGCCGCTGCTTCCCTCACCGCGCCTTCAAAGAGCGAGCGGGCAAACCCCTCCGTCTGGGGATCCAATGCGCGCGGTTCAAGGAAATTCGCAATCACTTGCTCCGGCGAATTCCGACCCAAATCCCACTGAAAGAGCATCTGTAAGGCTAATTCGCGGGCTTTTCTTCTCGAGGGCATCGGTCTTGTCAATAAGGTTTGGAAGGGCTGGCGCCGTTGTGCAAACAGGGGTTACTTTCCCACGAATTTTGAGGGCCTCTTTTCCAGAAACGCGCGAGTGCCCTCTTTCATATCTTCCGTGGCGCAGCACAAGCCAAATAATTCAGCTTCCAGAAATTCACCTTCACGCTGGCTCATTTCCAGGCCATGATGAACCGCCTCGATGGAAAGCCTCACGGCCAGCGGAGCATTAGCCATGATTTTTCGCGCCAACGCCTCGGCGGTGGCGATCAAATCCTTTTTCGGAACGACGCAGTTCACTAGGCCAATGCGAAGCGCCTCCTGGGCCGTGATCGGTTCTCCGGTAAGAATCATCTCCAGTGCCCTTCCCTTCCCCACCAGCCGGGGAAGCCGCTGCGTGCCCCCATAGCCCGGGATAATTCCAATCTTTACTTCCGGCTGTCCGAAGCGGGCATCTTCAGAAGCTACACGCAACGTGCAAGCCATGGCAAGTTCGCACCCTCCACCGAGGGCGTAGCCGTGAATCACCGCAATGACCGGCTTTCCCAGATTTTCGATCAGATTGGCCAACTCCTGGCCGCGACGTGAAGCCTCCTTGCCGCGCAACGTATCCAACTGAGCAAGCTCTCCAATATCCGCGCCAGCCACAAACGCCCGTTCTCCCGCACCCTGCAGGATCACGGCACGCACTTCATCATTCCCTTGAATTGCCTCAAAACAGGTCTTTAGTTCTGTTATCACTGCATGATTCAACGCGTTGAGTTTTTCAGGTCGATGGATGGAAACGTAGGCAATTCCTTCACGTAGCTCGTAAAGCAAGGTCTCGTAGGTCATGTCTTCTATCCCGGGTTTTCAACTCAGGCTGTATAACAGGTTGCTCAACAACCCTACCAGACAGCCATTTCGAGGAGCGTAAGATGACGAGGAGCTTCGCATTTCCTGATTCTCACACCAGAGATTCCTCATGGAGTTTATCCTGAGCGAATCTACCGGGATTCTCCGCCTCGCTTCGCTCGATGTCAGAATGACAAGCGAAAGGCTCTGAATGGCAGTATTTGAGATCATTATTCAGCAGCTTGCCAACGTTATCCCTCACTCCGACGCCTTTCGAGCAACAACTCTCAGTCGCCGGTAATCCACGTGCCAGGTTCCATCACGAAAAAGATCGGGCCGGAGCATCGACTCGACATTCTCCATGAAACGCCCATGCCCCTCGGGAGAAACAATTGCAAGAAATGCCCCGGCGAACATCTTAATCCAGTTGCGCATTCCATTCTCACCTTCTTCCAAAGGCGTCAGGCGATCAAACAGGACGGCGAATGTCACTTCAAACCCTTGCCGATCGAGGAGCAAGCTATACTCGCCGATGCTGGGGAAGTACCAGGGGTTCGGATCCTTCTCACAATTCGCGCTCAGAGCTTCCAGAGAACGGTGAAACGCGTTGACTAATTTCTGCACATTGCCCTTTCCCCCAAACTCCGCCACGAATCGCCCGCCCGGCTTAAGCGCCTTCCAGACGCAACTCACCACGCGCTCTGCCGGTTGAATCCAGTGCAGCGCCGCGTTTGAGAAAACCGCATCCACGGGCTGACCCAGGCTGAAGTCCCGCGCGTCCGCCACCGTAAATTCCAGCTCCGGGTAATGTTTGCGCGCTTCTTCAGTCATCTCTACGGAGCTGTCAATGCCCAGTGCTTCCGCGCCACGCGCCGCAATTTGCGCTGTGAGATGACCCGTGCCGCAACCAAGGTCAAGGATACGCTCGTGTGGCTGGGGGTCAAGCACGTCGATGAGATCAGCGCCCCGCTGCCACACAAAGGAATGCCGGGCATCGTAAAGCTCCGGGTTCCATGTTGTCACACCCGCATCTGACAAAACAATCCTCCTTCTGACTGACAACATGATTGAAGGTTACAGACTTCAGCGGAATTCCTATTGTAGCTCCCGATGACCCATCGACGAACCACCTCTTAATCCCTCATTTCAAGGTCGGAAATCCCATGCATCAATGGAATCCTAGCCGGGTTTGACAGGATAATCCTGTTTTGTTAGATTTTCAAAGGCCGCAAAATTTGTGCGTGTCGTCCGCCCGCGCTCTCCTCCAGGCGCGCCATCATCGTGATTGCCTCCCTGCCTCAAACAGGTGAACAATAGACTTCATGGCTGACCCTCGCTACATCCGCAATTTCTGCATCGTGGCTCACATCGACCATGGCAAGTCCACGCTTGCCGACCGCCTGCTGGAGCTGACCGGAGCGCTTTCCAAGCGCGAGATGGCCGACCAGGTGCTCGATTCAATGGACCTTGAACGGGAACGCGGCATCACCATTAAGGCCCACGCGGTACGGTTGCTCTATCAGGCTCGTGATGGGAAGACTTATCAGCTTAACCTGATTGATACGCCGGGGCACGTGGACTTTTCCTACGAAGTTTCCCGCAGCCTTTCAGCCTGCGAAGGCGCTCTTCTGGTGGTGGACGCTTCCCAGGGCGTGGAAGCCCAGACGCTCGCCAACGCACAGCTTGCCTTGCACAACAAGCTCGAGATCATCCCCGTAATTAACAAGGTTGATCTTCCCGGCGCTGACGTTGAAATGACCAAGCGGCAAATTGAAAACGCCCTGGCGCTTGACGCAAACGAAGCCCTGCTGATCAGCGCCAAGCAAGGCACGGGCGTGCCGGAAGTCCTGGAAGCAATTATCCAGCGCATCCCTCCGCCGGCCGGTTCAAGCGAGGCACCACTTCGAGCTTTGATTTTCGACTCCTGGTATGACCCTTACCGCGGCGTCATCGTGCTGGCGCGGATCGTGGAAGGAACGCTCGCCGTGGGCTCCCGCATCCGGCTTTGGTCCAATCAGCAGGTCTACACCGTGGAAGGCCTGGGCATCCTCACTCCAAAGCCCGTCCAGATCGATCAGCTTCAGGCAGGCGAGGTGGGCTACATCATTGCCAACATCAAGCGAGTTTCCGATACGCGCATTGGCGACACCATCACGGACCATGACCGGCCTGCGGCTAAGCCTTTGCCCGGTTTTGAAGAGATCAAACCCATGGTTTTTGCCGGGCTCTATCCTGTCGAGGCCAGCGAGTATGAAACCCTCCGCGACGCCCTGGAAAAGCTGCGGCTGAATGACTCTTCCTTCTTCTACGAGCCGGAAAACTCGACTGCCCTGGGTTTTGGCTTTCGGTGTGGTTTCCTCGGCCTGTTGCATATGGAAATCATTCAGGAACGGCTGGAGCGCGAATTCAACCTGAGCCTCATCACCACGGCTCCCAGCGTTCGCTACCGCATCACGACCAAGTCAGGAGTGGTTCTCGATGTGGATACGCCCAGCAAGTTTCCTGCCGCAGGCGACATTGCTAAAATTGAAGAACCCATCATCACGGCTTTGATCTTTACGCAGGATGACTATCTGGGCGGCATTTTGCAGTTGCTTGAAGAGAAACGTGGTGTTCAGAAGGGTTTTGAATACGTGTCGGAAAAGCGCGTCCTGCTGACTTACGAGTTGCCGCTTAACGAAATTGTTCTTGATTTCTATGACCGGCTCAAAAGCGTGTCGCGCGGTTACGCTTCGCTGGATTATCATCTTTCCGGATTCTGGGAATCCGACCTGGTCAAGGTGGACCTGCTGATTGCTGGCGAGCCAGTGGATGCTCTTTCCTTCATCTGCCACCGCGAACAGGCGTATCCGCGTGCGCGAGCCTTATGCGAAAGAATGCGCAAGCTGATCCCACGGCAGCTTTTTGAAGTGGCCATCCAGGCGAGCATCGGCGCGAAAATTATCGCCCGGGAGAATGTGGCCGCGATTCGCAAAAACGTCCTGGCGAAATGCTATGGCGGCGACGTAACTCGAAAACGAAAATTGCTGGAAAAACAGAAAGAGGGGAAAAAGCGGATGAAGCGCGTGGGGAAAGTGGATATCCCACAGGAAGCTTTTCTGGCCGTTCTGAAAGTCACGGACTCGTAAAAAATTCCGTCCTCATTTTGAGCATGGAAACTCCCTGCTGTCAAAATCTTGCCTGAAAGCCTCAATTGATAGCAAAATAACCCGTTTGAGCAAGGCTTGTGAGACCTTCACAGGCCGTCCCATGAAAATTATGCGCTTTTGGAAGAGAAAAAAGGAGAAGACTCGGATGGGTAGTACGCCGACGCCAGTACAATCCCAGTCTCAACCCACGGCTCCCGTGCAGCGAGAGACCGATGCGATTTATCAACGCGGCCAGGTGGTTGCGCGCGTCATGGATCCCGAAATCGATCTCGAAGCCAAGGAGATCCGCTTTGGGGAACTCTATAACAGCGATTATCTTCTGCTGCCCGACGAATGCGAATTCCAGCAGCATCGAATTCTGGTTCGCAAAATCGCTTATGCGTCAAAAGTGGAGAAAGATTCACTCCATAAAGGAAGAATTTTGAGAGGAGTGACCGCTGAGATTCTGGGCTACCGGGAACACTAGCCACTCGCTGAGTCATTCTTCTTTCAGCAAAACTCCGCGAGTGGCCCAAAGGCTCTCATTGTGGAGACTGATTAATTCACCGATAACTCGAAGGACGGGACATCGAGTTGAAGAAGAGTTAAAGCGTCGGTAATATCATCCAGAAGGCTCCGCATACCCTCCACGCCCGCCTCAGCAGCTTGGATCATGCCCCGCGCACATTGAACGCAGAGACATAATCCGGAACGATCCGCGACATCATTCGGGCGACAGCAAGCACAAGGCCAATCTTTTCGAGAATGAACCATTAACCCACCAGGCGACATTGCGTAGTCCATGGGAACCTCCTGCCATGGATCTGAGCAATTTAATGACCATAATCGCAGACCGGGTGGGTTAAGCCAGAATTTAATCACCAAGGTCCCAGAATACGTATCTCGAATTCCAGTACAGGCTGCTTATAATCGAATGAAAATAAACGATATTTAACAAAGAGGGCCAGCGACGTCATGAGATTTTTCAGCGCTCTTTGGAACGGGAAAAATTCAACAGTGTCACGCCGCACAAATCTTTTTGATCCAAGATGGGATAAGCCATTCCCACTTTGTGCCATGCTGTTTTTCACTATGCAGGAACTCTTTCTCCATTATTTTGTTGTATTTCACCATAAGAAACTTTGAGCGCCGCCGCCGGTGTAAAAGCTACACGAAATGGTATGGCGTGCCGGTGCGGAGAGTCTCATTCCAAGACAAGAGAGGAATCTCACTCGCAATAAAAAGTCATCGACGAACACTCTCGCCTCAACAACCATGCATTCAGTCTTGCGTAGCTTTCTTATAAGCTTTCAGTAACTCCTGCCTCTGTATTTCCCAATTAAGTTGGTCTCGAATCCGCTGCCAGCCTGCCTCCCCCAACTGTTGCCGAAGCGAATCAGAATCCAGGAGCTGGATGATCTTCTCAGCGAAATCTGCCGGATCATTCGGGCGAGCATAGAGTGCTCCATCGCCTGCGGCGCGGCGACCTTCCGTAAGGTCAAAGAGCACCACTGGCCGTCCGTAGGCCATGTATTCCAGCACTTTATTCATGGTGGACTTATCATTCATCGGATTCTTTGGATCGGGCGCCACACAGACGTCGGCGGTGGAAAGGTATGCGGCCACTTCTTCATCCAGAATTCTTCCCGTGAAGTGAACCAGGGAACTGAGTCCTTTTTCTACCGCTAAGCGCTTCAACTTCGGCAATTCACTTCCTGCGCCCATCAGAACAAAGCGCGTATCATCCGATTGGCGCCGTTTCCGGAAATAGACAATCGACTGGAACAGCAAATCCAGGCCTTCCTGGGGCCCCATGACTCCGAGATAGACCACCAGGAATCTCTTCCCGCATTTCAACTCCGGTTGCGGCAGCTTCTGCTGAATCTTCGACAAATCAGGACTGCTTCGCACGACAAACACGCGATCGGGCGGCATAGCGCCACGTTCGATGGCAATCCTGCGATAAGAGTCATTGGGGGCAATGGCGACTGTGGCCGTACGATAAGTCATCCGCTCAGCCAGCCGGATAAGCCGATAGAGCAAGCCGCTCTTTTTTCCAAACTTGGCTTCATAAAGCTCAGGATTCAAATCGTGATGATCAAAGATGAAACGAACGCCCAAGGGCCTGAATAACCGGCCAATCAGAAAGATCGTATCGGGAGGATTGCAGGCGTGCAGGATGCGGAAACGGCTGCGCCGGTAAATCTTCACAGCCAGCCAGAACTCCGCTGTCAAAGCCCATCCGTATTCCACCAGATAACCGAGTGGGGTTGAAGCCTCCCCGAGCGAGTGACGGTAAATTTCAATGCCATCGCAACACTCATAGGAGCTTTGGAATTCTCCCCGCTTGGGAGAGATGACTGACACCCGGTAACCCGCGTCCCTCAAGGCGCACGCTTCCTGCCATACTCTGCGGTCAAAGGGAACAGGAAGGTTCTCAACGATGATGCAGACGGAAATCAGTTGCTGCGCTGGCATAATCAGGGAATCAGCAAGTGTGGATGCCGTGCCGCCCGTCTCAGCGACCTCATTCTGAGCAAGCGCGGCAAAGCCTGCCCTGATCGCAACGAGGGGATACCGGGATTACAGGGCATTCTCGCGGAAGAAAACCTTATACTTTATCCACGTCCTATCGCTTCCCGCCATAGTTCGAAATTTAAGAGCGCCCACAATTGCTTCTGCCGGTCTCGAACACCGCTCAGGTGTTCTTGAACAAAGCTTTCCACACTCGCGGTGTTGAAATACCCCCGAGTTTTGAAACGGGGTGAAAGGAGCAAATCCCGGATCATGGGCTTCAGGGCATCCTGAAACCACAATCCCACTGGCACGGTGAACCCCACCTTGCGCCGACGCAGCGTTTCGGGCAGAAGCCGCCCGCGGAACATGCGGCGCATGAAAGCTTTGGGTTGAAAGCCGCGCACCAGAAAGCGATCAGGGATCCGGGCCGCAAGCTCAACCACCTGATGATCCAGCAGAGGCAGCCGCTCCTCGATGGAGGCAGCCATGGTCATATGGTCTCCGCGCAACAGAAGATTATCCGGTAACCAGACCTTTAAATCTGCGTAAAGCAATCGCTTCAGCCGAGAGCCGTCAGGATGGCGCCGGAAATAATCGGCCAGCACTTTTGCCGGATGGTGGGGATCTACTTGAGCCAGAAAATCGCGGCTAAAAAGCGCTGCCTGCTCATCCCGCGAGAACGAGGCAAACCAATTTGCGGCGCGCGCAGCCTCTTCATGAATCGAAAGCGATTCAAGAGCTGTTTGCGCCCGGCGCTGGCTGTAGGGCAGCCATCGCGCCACCCTGCGCGCCAGGCCGGAGGGCAGAAGAGCCGCGAGGCCGGCCAGCCGCTCGGCCGCGTATTTCGGATATCCGGCAAAAAGTTCATCCCCACCTTCACCCGCCAGAACCACTTTGACACTTTTTGCCGCAAGGCAAGCCATGCGATAAAGCGCCACATCGGTGGGTTCCGCTAATGGTTCCTCGCGCAGAGCGATCAGGCGAGGCAGTTCGGTCTTTAAATCTTCCGCCTTGACCACCAGTTCCTGATGTTCGGTCTTAAACTGCCTGGCCACGGCGCGCGCCCAGGGCAACTCGCTGTAACCCAACTCCTCGAAGCCCACGGAAAACGTTCGCAACGGTCGTGCGCCAAGTTCCGACATCAGGGCGACCACTGCGCTTGAGTCGATCCCGCCGCTCAGGAAAACTCCCAATGGAACGTCAGCGATCAGTCGCAGACGAACGGACTCCCGCAGGCAATCGAGCATTTCATCCGCAAGCTTCTCCGGTGATTGCTCACTTTCCGGCTCGTTCGGCACATCCCAATAGGTTTGCGTCTTGATTCCCCGCGAATCGGCCAGAAGATAATGTCCGGGGAGAAGCTTTTGAACGCCCTGATAGAGAGTGTTAGGCGCGGGAACATAGCGAAAGGCAAAGAAATCATAGACTGCCTGCGGATCCGCTTCAAAAGGACCGGGCACAAGCTGGCGAAGCGCACGCAACTCCGAGGCAAAACCAATGCCTTCGCTGGAAACACAATAGAAGAGCGGCTTGATACCCAAGCGGTCGCGGGCCAGAAACAATCGCCGCTGGCGAGAATCCCACAGAGCGAAGGCGAACATACCCCGCAATGCTTCGAGGCAGCCCACTCCACAATCTTCGTAAAGATGCAGGATTACTTCGGTGTCTGACACCGTGCGGAGTTGATGTCCTTTGCTGATCAGCTTTGATCTCAGCTCACGATAGTTGTAAATCTCGCCGTTAAAAGTGATCCAAAGCGAGGCGTCTTCATTCGAAAGCGGCTGATGGCCACCGGGAAGATCGATAATGCTCAGCCGTCGATTCCCCAGCCCGAGTTCCTGATCAATGTAAAATCCCTGGTCGTCGGGGCCGCGATGCGCCATGGCGTCGGCCGCGCGTCTCAGTCGCTCCGAGTCCACGGGCGCGCGGCTTCCAAAGTTAAATATTCCACAGATTCCGCACATTCTTTGATCAGCGTCAATCTATCGGGCTTTTCAGGCGGAAAAAAGCGAGCGAGATTCGCGTCCAACACAAGGCAGCAGCAGATGAAACAGGGTCATCGCTTCCGGTCGAGGATAAGAGCGGCTGTCGCGTAAAAAGCCGTAATCCTTTTCCGAATAAGCGAACCGGCCATCCGAGCGCTGCCGGGCGAGCACCCGCGCATAACAACGCTCGCTCAACGTTTTAGCCTTCTCGGAAACCCCGAGGCGCGAAGCTTCATGGAGGGCGGCACCCAAAGCCGCCGTATAATAGTCCACTTCAGGCAGCGCATGGAAGCAATCGGCGGCGCTCGCCCCCGACGGCGTGACGCCCTTTTCAAGAAATGCCGCAAGCGGCGGCAGAAGCTTTCGCGCTCCGCCCGTGGAATCCATCTCGGCAGACCAGGCCAGCTTCATCAACTGAAAGGCATTGTACTGAAAGCAAAGGTAATGCTCGCGACCGCGTTCAAACGGACTCTCGATGACATAGGGCAACTCTCCCGTCGGCCGTTGAACGTCCGCCAGGAACTGAAGCATCTCCGCAACGTGCGCAAGATACCTTTCGTCACCCGTCACCTTCCGGAGTCTTAGAAAGAACCATGCGGTCTCAACAGAATTGTTGGGGACCTTTCCGCGAGGGCGATCAAAGTAATTCACGGCTTCGCCCGGGCCGTGAGGCTGAAATCCGATGCGTTCGATCAGGAATCTGTGCCAGCGGAGGGCCGCTTCAAGAAATTGCCGCTCTCCCATCCGCAAGTAAGTTGCGAGCAAACCTGTGGCGCCCCAGTTGCCTTCAACCGTCGCAATCAGATGCTTTCGCTCAGGCAGCGGATAGCGCCAGGAACCTTCCGGCGTCTGCAATTTCAGGATTGCCTCTGCCGCCTGAAGCGCGAGTTCTTGATAGGGTTGCTTGCCGGTGAGGTCATGGAGCATCCAATTCGCAAGGACCCAGTACCCTTGCGTCTGCATAAATATGTAATGGTCACGCCAGGGAATCGCGTTGAGCGCGCTCTTCAGAAACCGCCAGGCACGCAAATTAAAACGCACGCCCGCATCCGGGCCTTCCAGCAAGCTCTCTTTCAAGAAGGCACGATTCAGATGTTCATGCAATCTTTCCGCAGCCTGTAAGAGTCGGTTGCAATCGGGCATGAGGTCTTGGAAAATTCAGCCACCCTCGCGAATGACTTGGCAATCACCATCATGGGTCATTCTCAATCATTTCTCATCATATGACCTTATGCCATTTTTGTGCATCCAATGGATGAACCTATGAATCGCAGAAAGTTCATCATCGGGGCCATTGCGGGCGGCGTGGGCCTTGCGGAGTATATCTACACCAGCGAATACATGAACCAACTCGCCGATCCCTCGCGTGATCTTTCGGTGAAGGAGTATGCCCGATATGGCGCCCAGGCGGCGCTTGCGGCGATCACGACTAACGACCAGTTCTATATCACCAGCAAGGGAGACACGCCCCGCGTCGAAGCCTCCTCCTGGCGCTTAAAAATTGACGGACTTGTGGCTCATCCCATCGAAATCCCTTACGACCAGTTGCTTGGCCTGCCCCGCATTGAAAGAATTCTGACACTCGAGTGCATTTCCAATCCCATTGGCGGCCACGCCATTGGCAATGCGCAGTGGACCGGGACGCCGCTGAAGCCTCTGCTCGAACGCGCCCATCCCGCCCCGGAAGCCTCGCACGTGATCATCGAGGCTGCGGATGGTTACTCCACGGGGCACCCGATTGAGCGCATCTGGGACGAATACAACTTCCTGGCCTATCGCATGAATGGCGACCCGCTGCCGCCGGTTCACGGATATCCTGCGCGCATCTTTATCCCCGGGAAATTCGGAATGAAGCAGCCGAAATGGATCACCCGCATCCGATTCGTCAACCGACCTTATCTGGGCTACTGGGAAACTCGCGGCTGGTCTGACGACGCTGAACGATGGGCGCAGGCGCGGTTTACCGACCTTAAGGACGGGGCGAAATTGCGAGGTCGGAACATTGAGCTTTTCGGCTATGCGGTCGGCAATCTCGATGGCATCAAAGCCGTCGAGCTCAGCTTTGACGGAGGGCGCGCGTGGCAGAATGCCGACATCTTCAGCAATCCCTCGCCTCTTGTCTGGGTGTTCTGGAAGTTTCGCTGGAACCCTCCCCAACGCGGCAAATATGAAATCCTCGTGCGAGCTGTGGACGGAAAGGGGCGGATTGAGGGAGCCGATCCGCTTGGCATTTACCCTGCCGGCGCCACAGGGTTGCAACGCGTGAAGGTAACCGTCGTTTAGCGTCCTGTCTTAACCCATTCTTTTGCGACAACCGCCCCCTTACTCCCCTGCCTACGAAGGTTTTCCTGCCCAGATCCCATCGAGGGTCGTTCCATATCGCCGTTTTACTATCATTATGAAGGAGTGAAATTCCCCTCCTCTCCGAGGGAGGGGCGAGGGGTGGCGTGAACTTGTCTTTTTTTTGAAACAAACCGTTAAGACCCAAAAAGGAGGCAACTCCACCTGTTACTTATCATTGGTCACTGTCTTAATTAAATTTCCCGCTGAAATTTGTGTTCACGCTATTGCTGAGGTTACCCGTGCAGGAAGTGCTTGTGCTGGGGTCGCAGCAAGGCTGGGCGTTTTCATTATATCCACAGGCCCAGCCGCCGAAGTCACTCAAATCATAAATCCCTTGCAGCGGAATGGCGATCACATGATACTGGCCCTGCGGAACGGCAATCTGATAGCTTCCGTCCATATTCGTCAGCGTGTCGGTTACCGCAGTGCCGGAAGTCGCATCCATCACCACGACATGAGAGGCAAACAGTCCTGATCCCCCCAATGTCACCCTTCCGGAAAGGGTTCCGGTAACGCCGGCGAATTTCTGGGAAGGATAGACTGAGCCGATGCCGATAGCGTCATCCACCGAAAGGTTGCGCTGCGGAACACCGCCTGTGTCGCCAAAGGCGAACATGATGGCATTGGCGAGGCCGCTGTGGTCCAACCCCAGCAGGTGACCCACTTCATGCGTCGCGATTGCCTGCAAGTCAAAATCGTTTTGCGGCGTTGTCGGGGCGGTCGAGAAAGTATCCTTCGGATTGAACTCAATATCTGCATCCACAATGCAGGATGGTAGAGGGCACGTATAAGTCGCGCTGGGATTGGAGGAGTCTGCGCACTGGTAATTCAATGGCGGTGAGCCAAAAACCGTGGCGATATCGGTGAAAGCGATCGTCCCCGTCGGAAAATCGCTGCTGTTGGTATCGGTGAATCCCACCACGTTCACACAATCCTGGGAATCCGGCGCGGTCTTCGAACTGGGCGGGCCCTGATTGATGATCAGACTCGCCAGCGACTGGCCATTCAAACTTGCGTCTTGCCAGGAAGCGAAGGCATTTTGAATGGCCTGGATGATGGTTGGGCCGCCGACGGTATCCACGTTCGTCCCTGTCGGCCCCATGCTCCAGTTCACGGTATTGGTGCACGGAAGGCCATTGTTGAGATTCCCATTGCACCATTTTGTGGCCACCGGTGTATTATTGGCATCATCCTGCTCGTGCGTATAGGCAAAAAGAAAAACCGTCGTCGATACAAAAATCAGGCAAGCACCCAGCGCCAGCCAGCGCTTCGGAAGCCTGGCAGAAATGACCCTCCCACACTTTTTTTGCACGCTTTTCATCAGGCTTTCACCTCGTCATCACCGTCATGCGTTCGCCCTGGGAGGGGATTTCTCCCGAAACCTTCCGGGTGGCCGTAATCGGCGCCTCCCGCCCGCGAATCGAGACTGCCGTCCAATGGAGCGTCCAACGGCCCGCGCTCTTGCTACCCCACCCATCCACCAGGCTTCCCGCCGGAATCACGGTCTGGGTGTTGGGATAGACATCCTGCGTGGTCGCGGCTTCCAACTCAATCCTTCCCACTCCGTCGAACGACACGGAGCGGATCACAATGGGAATGGCCGTCCCGGAGGGAATCACAATCGGTTTGGTGACTGCGCTTGAGACTTTCTGCTGGAATTCCTGAAGCGGCATGGTTTCAGGCTGCGCGCTCACGTGGCCACCCGCCCTCGGCTGGCCGTAAAAGAAATGCCCCACCGGCGTCATCACCCTTTCCTGGCCGGTGCGCTGGTCACGGTAGATGCGATAGGCACCCTGCATCATCCCCACCACACGATAATGGGCGGGAGCCGCGGGTGCGTGTTCCAGAAAGAGCACGTAGCGCGACTGGGGAAAGAAATGCACCGTGCCGGGCACATAGACGCGAAAATGGCCGATGGTGCCGCCCGGCTGCTCCACCACAACGGTGGAGGGCGTATTGCCCTTGGTATTCGCGTCCACCGCAATCGTCGTGAGCGTGACAATCTCCGTATGGCTGGCGTTCCATTCGCTCACCTGGCTTACCACGTGGCCTTGCAACACATTGCTGGCCGCCTGAGTCAGTTGTTGCAAACTTAGCTGCACCAGGCTGGTGGCCGAGGCTGAAACAGACAGAAGCAGAGCCGAACCCAACGCCAGCGCAGCTAAAGAAAAAGCGCTCTGGGTTCCACGGCGGAAGATTCCAGGAGATCGAGTCGGAGCCTTCATTTTTTTAAGTTCCAGAAACAATGACGATCCCGCCCGGGAAAACCGAAACTTCACCCGCAGGATTCTCAACGATCAGATTGCGTGGACCCGGGGCCGCTCCGGGGCTGACGTTGATATTGAAATTGACCGCTGGAGTATTATCCGTCGTACTGGTGAAATCGCTCGCGATTGGCTGAGTGATCGTGACATCGTTATTGCCGGTTATGATATAGAAGGTTCCGGGCTTTATCCCATTTCCAACCACGAAAAGCTGCACATTCTGCGCTCCGGGGTTTACGGTAAGGATTCCCGCCGTAGCAGTGGTTCCAATTCCGATGGCTTGAAGTTGCAATGTGGGAGGATTAAAGGACGGAACGTTGATATTGATATTAGGAGTTGTAGCCCCCGCGCTGACCGATATGTTGGAAGGGCTCAAAGCCGGCACCACGTAAAAACTTAAGGAATTGCTGGTGGTCCCGCCCGAAGTGACAGCCACGTTAAAAGTGCCTGAGCTTGAGAGGGCGCTTGAGGGAATCTGGGCTGTCAACTGGCTGGAATTGACCACGGTCGTGGGTTCTGAGGTTCCGTTAAACACCACCTGATTGCCCGAACCGAAACCGCTGCCATTCACCGTGAGCGTGAAGGCCGGCCCGTTCTGCATGGCGACAATCGGACTCAGGGACGCTAGTGAGACTGAACTGCTTCCTGACCCACTGCCTGAACCCCCTCCCGAACTTCCGCCCGAACTCCCACTCGAGCTTGTTCCGCCGCCCCCACCTCCGCATTGGAGGGTGAAAATCGCCACGCAAAGGCATAAAACGCCAAGCAGTAAACCCTGCGTTAGTCCTTTTTCCTTCACACTCTTAACCATCCGTCGTTCACTGCGGCAATTTAGCCGAAAAAGTTAGATGCGCTCCGTTCGCCGCTTGTCGCTTCAACTTTACCATAAGAATGTACTTTCCTTAAAGGATGATATCTATTCAGTAACTAGATTTCTGTCGCTTCTAATTCTTTACGACAACCACCGCTTACCCCTCCTTAACCCAGGAAGGGAGTTCTCTTCCGCGAGCCCGCGCTGAATCCACCTAACCCCTTATCAATGATGGGAATTCTCCTCCCCTCTGAGGAGGAGCAAAAGGGCGGTGAGTGTGGCAATGACATGAGCCTTTCTGTAAATAATTAAACAGGGCAAGACACTGGCAGGTGGCTGAAAAACACTCTCCAACCGTGTCGTTCCGACTCCAACACCTTGGAACCTCCTTCGGCTCCTCGCAGGTTGCTGAAAAATGTGCAGAGGCGGGTTTATCCTGCCATCGACGCCTTGAGAACATTGGAGTTCTGGCGACATCAAGTCCCCGCTACCACCCATTTTCGAGGTTTTTCCGCCACCTGCCAGTGTCGTCTCTTCGCATTGCGGGCCGGAGTTTCTTTATTAGAAAGAACTTGGTCCTTGTCATCGCTCGACACGGCCTCGCGCATGGCCTTGAACCCCAATCGGTATTCGGAAATTATCTTTATAACTGCCTGCATTTCCAGCACATCCTCGGTTCGCATTCATCCGCTCCAGGGCTTTCCAGCCGTAACGGCGCACCCGTCGCACCGGGCGCGCCGGAGTGAGCTTCGGAGATCGGCATCGATGGGCTTTTTGCGGCCGGTTGCGATCCTTCATCTTCATCGCGGCTTCAGCATAGCAGAGCGGAAAGTGCGCAGGGAGACGAATGAGACGTTTGAGACACTTTTCCACTCACCCGTCCTTAGGCCAAGTGGGAGCATGACATCAGTTTGAAAATCCAGAGTTTTGATTCCCGCCGGGCGGGTTATTATTTCCAGGCTGGGAGAACAAGGACGGATTATTCATGCCCGGCTGGTTGGAAGGAGATCCAGGCTGCGGCGATTGAGTAGCCTGCGGCTCGGGGAGACCATACTCCACGTAATTGAGAGCCAGGAACTCCCATTCATCATAATGCTTCCTGTGGTCCAGCACGCGAATCGACTGCCGATCGCTGCACGGCGCAACTCCCACAATGAAAGCGCCCAGAAGCGTCCCCGTCTGGCCTGAGGAATCAGAGCCGGAATCGAGCGATCCGTCGCAGGTGGAGGGAGGATGCTTCTTGGGCTTCTTCTTTTCCGCCGGCTCGGTGGGCACTGACTCCTGCCCGGAAGGTAGCGTCGTCGCATGGGGCTGCACCGGGTTTGGCGTCAAGGTGGGCTGTACCCAGGAATCAATCAACACCCCGGCGGCGTTGGCGTGGATAAACCGCCAGCGGCCATTCGGGCTGAGCGGATCACGGTAAGGCTCACGCAGAAAGCGCATGTTATCCGTCTTGAGCAGGTCTTTAACTGAAGTCGGATACCGCCCGAATCGGCGGTGAAAGAGATAGATGGCGCGCTCGTACTGCTCGGCTCGAAAAATTGTCTCTTCCTCCCGCTCCCGTTGCCCTTCCTGATAAATGCTGGGCAATGCCGCGGTGATTGAGAGCAGCAAGATGGTGACCATGATCATCATGGCCACAAAGGCGTAGCCGGATGGCTGAAATGCGCCCCCTGGGATCTTGGAGACAGGGTCGAATGGGCTTCTTCTATTCCGGGAACGGAAGCTCAACGGTGTGATGCTGGGATTCATCTTCAATCTCAATCAAGGCCGACGTGATCTTTAACACCCGGTAGGTCTTGTCAAACACATCGCCTTCGTGAACCACGTAAACCTGCTGGTCATCCGCGAGGTAAGCTTCGATCGATCCCTGGTCTTTCACGCTGTAGCCCACAGCTTTGAAAGGGACGGGAGGGGGAGGGGGCGGGCCGGGCGGCGCCGCGCTCGCAGCTTCGGCGGCTTGCCGGGCCCGGAGCGAAGCTTGAATCTGCTGCGGGGTGGGAGCAAATGAAAACGGATCCCGGTCAGGCGCAGTCAGCGGTGTCGATTCGAGGGCCTCATACGCAACCAGATTCAACGCCGGACTTTCCGGCAAAGCTGGCGCCCCTGACGCCCGGGGAATCACTGCGACACGGCTTGCGGCGTGCCGCATGGGAGGCGGGGTCTGCCCCGCAGCCACGGCGTCCACGGCGCGCATCCGAAATACCAACCGCAGAAAGAGCGCCGCGCAAACGACGCCGAGAATAATGGTGACGGCCGTTTCCAGACGCTTCTTTGGTTTCATGGCATCAAATAGAGATCGGCCCGCAGTTGCAGCCCAAGACCGTTATTTTCCACTGAGGTAAATTTAAAGCTGCGCACCACGATGAAGTCGCTGGCTGTCTCAAGCTGGTGAGCAAATGTCAGCAACCCCGCAAACGGCCCCTCCACGCTCACTCGAAGCCCCAGATGCTCGAAAGGCTCGCCTCGTTCCCGATCCACATTATACGCGATTCCGGAGAGCTGCACACCCGATTCCTGAGTGAGATGCTGAATCAAAAGGGCCGCGCGGGAGAAACCCTCGCGGCGCGGCGGAATGTGCTGCTCGAGGAATGTGCGGAGTTTATGGTCTTCAACGGGAATGGCCGCGCTGCGCTTTTCAAGCTGAGCCCATCGTGCTTTCTCGCGCAGCCAATCGAGACGGATCAGCGTGAATTGCTGCTCTTCGCGCGCCGCCAGATGAGCCAGCGGGCGATCGAGTCCGAAATAGGCCGCAAGGTCCAGCCCAACCATGACCAGGGCAATGGTGAGCGTGATTCGAGCCCAATCTCTTCGCTTCCGCACAGGCATGCTACGGCTGCCGTCCTCCCGCTGCTGGATTGACCCCTTCCGCCCCCACATAGCGCGCGCTGCAAGTGAGCGTCACCATGCCCTTGCTGGCCCCATTCGTGTCAAACGCCTGGTCCATAACGGTTACGGCATTAAAATCTGGAGAGCGTTCGAGATTGCGGAGAAACTGATACACTGCCTCGCTTTCGGCGCCTTCCACGCTGAATTTGACCATCGGACCGTCCTGGCTTTCAGTCAGGGACAAGCTGGTGAGCCGCGCCTGGCTGGGCAGAAGCCTGGTGACTTTGGATGTCAGCCCGGAAAGCGAAACTTTCTTCTGATCGATCAACGAATTCAGGAAATTGATCTGCTGATAGAGCCTGACCGTGGGCTCGCCTCTTAGAATTTGCTGCGCTTTGGCCTCGCGAACCTGCAATTCATTGATCTCGGCCCGATATCTCAAAATCGATCGGTGCACCTTGCGATACTCATCAAACTGGCGGCCAGCGGCCATCAGAGTTTGAATCAGAAGAGCCGCCGCCAGCACAATGACCATCGGCGCCGCGTAACGGAGCATCCGGTGCAGGCGACTCTCGGGGCTGGCAAGATTGATGTCAATCTTCATGCAAGTTTCCCGCAGTTTGCCGCGAGCCCCGCCAGCGGAGCGCCAAACGGGGCGAAGAGAGGCCGCTCCTCCGGGCCGAGAAATCGATCAAGATTCGCGTCGCAAGGGAGATCCTCAACCGGCAGGCCGAGGGCTTCAGAGAGAGCCCGACTGAATCGATCGCTGGTTGCCGGACGGGCGCAACACCAGACGCGTGTGATTTCAACGCCCATCCGATCGCGAGCGCTGGCTGCCGCGCGTGCCGCCTCTGAGACAATTTCCGCCGCCTGATCTCCTTCGGGCCAGGCAAGACGCCGGCTTCGCCACAGCCTCAACCGCCTGCCTTCCACCACGACATGAGTGACATATCCCGAACAGATGTGCGTCAGGAGCTGGCCTCCGGTTTCGGTCTCCGAAAGCAGCGGCAGCAAGGCCATGCTGGCCGGGAGAATCAAAAAGGCTCTGCCGTGGAATGAGTCGAGCAGACTTTCGTACTCAGCCAGCACCACCTGATTCACGGCCACAACCAGCAGTTCAATGCGGCTGGTTTCCTGATGGATCACTTGATAAGAAATGTGCGCCGCGTCAGCTGGGAATCCCAGGCTATCCTTGACCTTCCAACGGATTAACGCCTCCAACTCTTTCGCTTTGGCGGGTAATGCCTCAAAATTCAGCACGCTGACCCGAACCACCGCATCGGGAATTAAGAGACCGTATCGCCCGCCTCCGTTGCCCACCGCTTTTGAAATTTTTTCGAGCGCCTGACTCAACTCCCCCGGTTGTTTGACATTGGATTGCGCCGGCGAGGGATCGAGGACACCCGGTTGGAGGCCTGCCACGGCCATCCGGCGCAGCCCCGCAGATGCGCCTCCTCCCCAGCGCGCTCCAACAACAAACTCAGACTCGATCTCGACGACGCCCGCCGGCAGGCTGCGGCGCGATTCGCGCGAGATAAAGGCTGGAAGCTTTTGTTGGGAACCTTTCTGATCCATCATCCGGCGCTTTGGCCTCAAAACCACCGCCTGGAGCGCAGACCACGTTCTCGCGGCCTGCGGCTCTTCTTTATCCATGCAGGGATAAATCGCCGAGCTCAAAAGCGGAGTTCTGCCCTGCGTGGCTATTCGACAAATGTCACCTTATTAATCTCGCGCAGCGTGGTCACGCCCTCGCGGACTTTCTCGAGAGCGGATTCGCGAAGGGTCACCATGCCCTCGCGTCGCGCCACGCGGCGCAGTTCCGAGGTGGACTTCCGTTCAAGGATCAGTTCGCGAATCGTGTCCGTCAGGGCCATCAGTTCCCCGATCGCTGTGCGCCCGCGAAAACCCGTCTGGTTGCAAAGAGAGCAGCCCGCGCCTTCATACATCACCACGTCACGCCAGGCTTCATAATTCAGGCCGGATTCTTCATAAAGCTCCGGCGGAACCTTCACCGGCCGCTTGCAGGCTTCGCAAATCATCCGCACCAGACGCTGTGCCAGAATGCAATTGAGCGCCGAAACAAAGTGGTAGGAGTCCACGCCCATATTCAGAAAACGGCTCAGAACGTCTACCACATTGTTGGCGTGCACGGTGGTGAAAACCAGGTGACCGGTGAGCGCGGATTGGATGGCGATCTGGGCGGTCTCATTGTCGCGAATCTCCCCCACCATGATCTTGTCGGGATCATGTCGCAAAATCGACCGAAGTCCGCGGGCAAACGTCAACCCCTTCTTTTCATTCACCGGCACCTGAGTAATGCCGCGAATCTGGTATTCCACCGGATCTTCAATCGTGATGATCTTGTCTTCATCGCTCTTGATTTCGGAGATCGCCGCATAAAGTGTGGTCGTTTTGCCGCTGCCGGTCGGCCCGGTCACCAGCACCATTCCATAGGGCTCGCGGATGAATCGACGCAGGCGCTTGAGCTCCCGCTCCGGGAAACCCAGGACGTCCAGCCGCAACTGCCGGAATTTCTCGCTGAGCGATTCCTTATCCAGGATGCGAAGCACCGCATCCTCCCCATTAATCGATGGCATGATGGAGACCCGGAAATCAATCGAGCGGCCTTTGTAGAAAACGCGAAAGCGGCCATCCTGCGGCACGCGTCGTTCGGCAATGTCAAGTTCCGCCATCACCTTGATGCGCGTAATCAGGTTGGACTGATATTCCTGCGCGAGCGGCGCCATGGCCTCCTGCAAGACGCCATCGATGCGGTTTTTCACCACCACGGCGTTGTCATGGCATTCAATGTGAATATCGCTGGCGCGGCGTTCCAATCCGGCAAAGATGATGGAATCCACCAGCCGGATCATGGGATTCACGTCACGCCCCTCGACCAGATGTTCCAGGGATAAGACCGCTTCCTCGTCCTGTTCCACGCCGGCGGTGGTGACGCGAAAATCCTCCGTGGCCTGGTCCAGCACTCGCCGCGAAGGCTCCGTCATCTTCAGCAGATCCCGCAACTGGTTCGCTGCCGCTACGCGGATGGTCAGACGCCGGTTCAATTTCAATTCCAGCTCTTCAAAGCGGTCGAGCGCGGCGGGGTCGGCCACGGCAATCGTCAGGGAATGATCGTGCGCCTCCAGGGGAAAGAACTCGTATTTCACCATCAGGTCCAGGGGAATCGATTGCAGCAAGGCCTGATCGGCCTCAAAGCCACGCAGGTCCACAAACTCAAAGTGGTAACGTGCTGCCAGTTCCCGGGCTCGGTCCAGTTCAGTCTGGCCTTGTAATTGGACTTCTTCAGCCATTCTCCACCTCCGAAAACATCAGGCCCCCTGCGATTCCGTGCTAAGCCACTTGGGAGTAAAGCGAGAAGAGCGGCAGATAGAACGCAATCAGGATAAAAGCCACGACGACCGCCACGGCGGCGATCATAAGCGGATCGACCAGCGCCACCAACGCCGCAAGATCAATGTTCACATCCTCTTCGTAAAATTCGGCGACGCTCTCGAGCATGGCCGGCAGGGCGCCGGTGGTCTCTCCGACTTCGACCATATCCAGGGCGGTTGAAGGGAACAGACCGCTCGCCTTCAGGCTCGAAAACAGCGAGTGGCCGCCCGTCACTTCCTTCGTGGCGTTGCCGATGGCCCTGGCAATCAAGGGGCTGGTGATGGAAGCCTGCGTCGTTTCCAGCGCTTCGACAATCGGCACCCCTCCTTGCAGCAGCGTTCCGAGCGACCGCGCAAACTCACCGACGGAAAACTTCAACAAGAGCGGTCCAACCCCCGGTAAGCTGAACTTCAGGCGATCCCAGGCCAGGCGCACGCGCGGAGATTTCCACGCTGTACGCAGCCCGAACACTGAAATGATTATCGCCACAAGGATTTCCAGAGCGGCATGACGAGCGCCCAGCGCAAAGGCAATGGTCATCTGCGTGATCTGGGGCAACTGAATGTTCAGGTCACGATAAAGCATGGCGAAATTGGGCACGATAAAGCTGACCACAAAGCTCACCAGAATGCACAGAAAAAAGACCAGAAAGGAGGGGTAAATGAGAGCGGCCAGAATTTTTTTGCGAAAACCGCGGCTGATTTTCTGATACGAAAGATATTGCGCCAGCACCTTATCCAGGCTGCCGCTGCGCTCCCCCGCGCGGACCGTGGCCGCATAGAGCTTGGGAAAGCGACCCGTCTGCTCAAAAGCGTCCGAGAGCAACGCACCGGAACGCACTGAGTCCCGCACTTTTTCAAGCGCCGCGCGCATCTCCTGGCTGCGGGCCTGGCGTGCCAGAAGTTCCAGGGATTTCTGAAGCGGCAACCCGGATCGGGAAAGGGTGAGAAACTGCTGGTTAAAAATCACAAACTCATCGGCGCGAATCCTGCGACGCCTTGGAAAGTTGAACCGCGCGCGCAACCAATCCTTGGGTCGGACGGAGAAAATATAGTAGCCCTGCGCCGCCAGCCGCTGCCGCACTTCGATTTCGGATTCCGCCTGCTCGGTCTGGTTCAGCACCTGGCCACCCGCCGTGGCGACTTTACAGATAAACTCCATAATTCCACGCCCGAAAAAGACGTTTTACTCAATTGTACGAAGATGTTCTGAAGATGGATGGACGATGGAACTTCCGCTTTGTTCTCTGCCTTCCGCTTTCTGCCTTCTGCCCTGGGTTCTCCGCTCACCAATCACTGTAATGCGTTCCATCCAGCGCAGTGGCATCGGACCCGCTATGGACGTCCACCACTCCCGACTGCGCCTGGTCGGAGGAGGTGGGCACATCCTCAATATCCACCTTCCAGGTTTCGCTGGAGCGCGTCATGGGGTCCACGGGAATGCCGCCGCGCAGGTAACCCGCATCCACCAGGTCCTGCAAAGACGCGGGCGGCTGCTGCTTATCCACAGTATATTCGTCAATCAGATGGCGCATTGTGTAGAGATCATCACGGAGGACGGCTTCCCGGGCCCTACGGATGGCCGTAGTATAGGTGGGAACCGCAAATGAGGCCAGAATCATGATTAACGTCAACGCGACCATCAGCTCCAACAGGGTAAAGCCATCGGCATTTGCTCTTTGTCCGTCGTCTGCAGCCCGCGGCCCGTCGTTCGTTCTGCTCTGCATCGGGCGCCCTACACCTGACACCTGTTTTGTGAAAGCTTTCTTTCCTTGCTTGGCGTTCATCCTGACCATCCATTCATTCTACCAACTCGAATAGGATGTGCCATCCAATGCAGTACCGTTACTCTTGGAGTACACATCAAAGACATTTTCTCCACCCCAGGAGGTCGAGTCCGGATCATCCTGCATCGAGCGCATTCCCCAATCGGCCTGCCCCGTCATCGGATCGACGGGGATTTTACGCAAAAAACGATAGCGCAGCTTTGAAGACCCTTTCACCGGGACACCTTTTACGAGCGTTTCAAGATCGGGCGGGTAGCCAAAGGTATCCGGTTGAACCGGAATCAAACCCCGATCTGAAAAATCCTTATAGCGGTCAATGGCCGTCCGGATTTCTCGCAAATCGCGCCGCAATTCAACTTCCCTCAAATGCCGGGCATGCATTTGAGCGAGCGGCAGGGCCACACTGGCCAGAATCGTCATGAGAGCCATGGTCACGACCAATTCCAGCAGCGTAAAGCCGCGTTCGGTATTTTTCCCGAGGCTATCCCTCAACGTCGGACTCCCTGAGGCTGCTGGCCTGGCGCGGCAGGTTTCGAGCCTTCAGCAGGCGAAGGTGGAGAAGGCGGATTCCATCGCTGGGCTTCAAGATCGTCTGGCAGCCGCACGATGCGCGGATTCAGCATAATCAGAACTTCCTCGTCCCTCACCTCATAGCTTTGATCGGAAAAGAAGTATTTCAATAAAGGAACGTCTGCCAAGCCCGGCAATCCGGAAACGATGCGATTCGTCTGCGACTGAATCAATCCTCCGAGCAGGCTGACCTCGCCTTCTTTCAGCCGGATCGTGTGTTCCACCGTGCGTTGCGTGAAGGTAGGCTCCTCCACGCCCCCGATATTCACCGGTGTACCCACCGAAGAAATATCAATCTTGGCCTTCAGAATGATGTCGCCATTGGCCGCCACAAACGGGGTGATATCCAGATTTACGCCCACATCCTGGTACTGAAACTGTGTGTTCGCCAAAAGGCCGAAAGCGCTGGTTCCACCCCCTAACACGCCCGCTGTCGGCACGCCAAAACTGCCCGTGGCAAACGGAACGCGCTGACCGATCCGCAATTTGGCGTCTTCGCCCGCTGTGACACGAAGCTGCGGATTCTGCAGGATATGAGTCTGGTTGTCCGTCAGCAAAGCGTTGGCGATGACGCCGGGTAAAGCCACGGAGAAATCCCCTGTGGTAAGTTTGCCCAGCCGGTTCAATTGCAAAGTGGGGGTGGTCGGTGTCGTCTGGCCCGTTGAGCCCGTCGTTGAGGAACTGCTGCCGGGCGGGTTAAAGCCAAAAGCCATCAGAGTATTGCCGGAAAGAGGCACGGGTGAAAGGCCCAGGTCGCGCAGACGATCCTTATCTGCTTCGAGCACCGTCACATCGATCAATACTTCCGCTTTCCCGCGATCGAGGCTGTGGATCAGTTTCTCGGCGGTGGCAACCTTGTCCGGCGTTCCGTAAATGATGATCGAGTTCGTTTCCGGATTATCGTAGGCCTTCTGGATTCCAACCACCTGCTTGATGGCGGTCAGGATGGCGGTGCGGTCCGTGGGTGAGAGCGGGTTCTGGAGGTAAACCGTCTTCATGACCTCCAGTTCCATTTCCCGACGATTCGATGGACTGTCGGTCACCACAAGGATCGTATTCGGCGTGATGGGCTTCCAGAAGACGCCCGCCTCCACGGCAGCCGCCTGAAGAGCTTCACCGATGGTGACATTGGTCAGGTCAAGAGAGACTGGGCGTGGCTGGAAATTATAATAGAAAACCACATTGATGCCCGCCAGTTTGGCGAGCGTCTCAAAGACGCGGCGGCTGTCTGCGGAAATGTGGAGATGGGCGATGGGTTCGGTGGAAAGCGGCTTCAATTCGGCGGCGCCAGCCGTTTCGGTCTGCTGCCCGCGCTCCATCGCCCTGCGGATTACATTCTCGCGCTGCCTCTTGACAGTAGATTCCTGTAATAAAATTCGCTGGAGTTCCTCAGCTGCTGCCTGGTTGCTGGGATCAATGCTGACCGCTTTTTGAAATTCTCCTGCCGCCTCGGAAGGACGATTTTCTGCCAGCAGTTGCTTTCCCCTGGCATAGTGCGCGAGCGACGCTTTGGTACGGGCTTCATGCTCGTAGATCAGAAAGCGAGGGTTATTCGGCTGAATCTGAAGGGCTTTCTGGTAATTGATGACAGCGGTGTCGTAGTCTTTCTGCTCCTCAGCCTTCCGGCCCTGGCGAAAGGCAACCGTTGCCGGACTGCAACCGACACAGAGCAGAACGCCCCCCAGCACAAGCACCCGCCACAGCCTTCCGCCCTGCGCCTTCTGCCCAAACTTGCCTGACATAAACCCTTTGATTATCCTGCATGCCGATTTGAGAATGCAAGGGCAATCGCGCTCTGAAAGCGCCTTGAGGTGTGGGGAGACTATGCTCTTATAAAGTCGGGTAATAAGCCCGAATGGCAAAGGTATTCGGACATGACGTTGTGCACGGAAATCAGGAATTACGAGCCTGAAGGGATGATGCCAAACAAGGGCTGGCCGTACTCAACCGGCTGGCCATTCTGGACGTAAATCTCGGTAACTTCACCGGCCACTTCAGCCTCAATTTCGTTCATCAGTTTCATCGCTTCAATGATGCAGAGTACCTGCCCTTTTTGAATCTTGTCCCCTACCTTGACGTAGGGCGAGGCGTCAGGGCTGGAGGAAGCGTAAAAGGTGCCGACAATGGGTGACCGGATAATATGAAGATTCTCAGGAGGATGAACAGCAACCTCAGCTCTGGCGGGCACAGGGACCTCCATCGCTGTCGGGGGAGCTGCTATCGGATGCGCCGTCGCCTGCTCCAAATGTGTAGGTGTCCCTTGTTCGGCGGAGCTTTCCAAGACGGTCCCCCGCTTGATGCGGATTCGGAAGCCGTTCTTCTCCATTTCAAATTCGCTGATGCCCCGCTCGCTTAACAGGTCCACAATCTCTCGGAGGTCTTTCAGGTTCAAAAGCTCTTGCCGTTCCTCTTTGCGAGAGGTTTTTCCAGGCATTATGACTCATACTCCCATAGGATATACAGGCGGTGTGAAAACCCCGGGTTTCGTGCTCAAGCGCAGCTCTTAAAGAAATTCTTCAACGCTCGGCGAAGCCGATTTATTCAATCCACCATGGGTCCTTGGCCGCCTGGGTCAGAATCTCAGTTCCTGCCTCGGTCACGAGCACAGTATCTTCAATCCGAATCCCACCAAAGTCTTTCAAATAAATTCCGGGCTCAACCGTTACGACGGCTCCCGCAGGCACGCGCTTCTTTTCACTCTTTCCCAGGCGAGGCAGCTCGTGAATTTCAATTCCGACGCCATGTCCCGTGCTGTGAGTGAAGTGGTCCGCCAGGCCCTGTTGGGCGAGCGAACTCCGGGCAGCCATATCCACTTCCTGAGCTCTTACGCCCGCATGAAGGCTTTCCATAGCGCGCTCCTGAGCGTTCAGCACCGACCCATAGAGCGAGCGCACGCGACGAGGCGGCGTTCCCAGATAAATCGTCCGCGTCATATCCGCCATATAGCCGCCGAGTATAGCACCAAGATCGAGGATCACCAACTCACCCGGCTTTAATAGCTTAGCTGAAGCGCGGGCATGAGGCAAAGCGGCTCGCGCGCCCGAAGCGACAATCGTCTCAAAGGCCGCTCCTTCAGCGCCTTTACGGCGCATCCGGAACTCAAGCTCCGCAGCGACATCGCTCTCCGAGATCCCCGGACGCACCTCCCCGATCATCTCTTCATAAACCTCCGCCGTCAAGCGGCATGCCTCGCGAATCTGTGAAATTTCCAGATCGTCTTTCACCACGCGCAGAGTCTCAAGCAGGTTCGCCGCCGGCTGCCATTCCATTGCAGCGGGCGCTTCCCGACGAAGAGCCTGAAATTCCGCCCAAGTGAGAGAAGACTCCTCAAAACCGGTTCGCTTGACGCGCCTCTTTTTGAACCACCGCCCTGCCGCCCGCAGGAGCCCGTCCCGGACTTCAACCACTTCCACCCCATGGGCTTGGTCCAACGCCTGAAGGGTGTATCGCGGATCGACCAGAAGGATTGCTTCCGAATCACTCCAGATGACGATGCCGGCGCTGCCGCGAAAGCCGGTGAGATAAAAGACGCTTGCCGGCTTCGTAACCATCAATGAGGGTAATTTCCGGGCCACCAGCTTCCGTCGCAAAGCTTTCTGTCGACTTTCAAAATACTTTGAATTGGATTCCACCCGTCTTTGACCTCTTGTCTTCCGTCTTTCCCATGTTATCTGAAATCGCTGTGACCGGGTGGGGCGCGTTCATGATGAGGATTTTCCATGGGACCAGCAAATCACACGGGGCATGAATCCAAGGGAAGGCTGCACTGAGGTATAATTCCCTCACGGGCCTTTCATGAAGCTGCCGATTTACTTCGATCATCACGCCACAACGCCGGTAGACCCTCGCGTTCTGGAAACGATGCTGCCCTATTTCACGGAGAAGTTTGGCAACGCCGCCAGCCGCACTCATCGCTTCGGCTGGGAAGCCGCGGAAGCCGTTGAACGTGCTCGGAATCAAGTGGCGCGGCTGATTCACGCGCGCCCGCAAGAAATCTTCTTCACTTCCGGAGCCACCGAATCCGACAACTTAGCTCTGAAGGGCGTCGCCCGAGCCTATCGCAAAAAAGGCGATCACATCATTACCCTGCCGACAGAACATAAGGCTGTGCTGGATTCATGCCGCCGGCTCGAGCAGAAGGGCTTCCGCGTAACTTACCTGGCCGTGAATCCTGATGGCCTGATTGACCTCGAGCGGCTGAAAGATGCCCTCACTCCGCAGACGATTCTGGTGAGCATCATGGCGGCTCATAACGAGATAGGCGTCATCCAGCCCCTGGCGGAAATCGGTCAGATTTGCCGGGAGCACGAAGTTCTGTTTCACACGGATGCGGCGCAGGCTGCCGGTAAAATCCCAATCGACGTCGAGAGCATGCAGATCGATCTTCTCTCGATCAGCGCCCATAAGATGTATGGCCCAAAGGGTGTGGGAGCGCTTTACATGCGTGAGCGGAAGCCTCCAGTATCCCTTGAACCCCTGATCGATGGCGGCGGCCATGAGCGCGGATTGCGTTCCGGCACGCTGAACGTTCCGGGAATCGTGGGCCTGGGAAGGGCCTGCGAAATCTGCCGGGAAGAGATGCCGCAGGAATTCGACCGGCTTCGCGCCCTGCGCGACCGCCTGTGCCACGGCATTCTTTCGCGTTTAGATGACGTTCACATTAACGGCAGCTTGGATCACCGCCTGCCCCATAACTTGAATCTGAGTTTCATGTCCGTCGAATCCGAGTCGCTCCTGGTGGCTCTCAACGATATCGCTTTATCCACCGGCTCCGCCTGCACTTCCGCCAAGCCGGAACCCTCCTACGTGCTGAAGGCTCTGGGTGTGCCCGACGAACTCGCCTATTCCTCCTTGCGCTTCGGCCTGGGCCGATTTAATACCGAAGAAGAAGTGGACTATGCTGTGGAGCGCATCGCCGAAACCGTAACCAGCTTGCGAAGCCTCTCCCCTGCCCGGGAATGAAGTTCCGGGTCGCGTCCCATTGGTTTTCAATTGCCTGCGAAAACTCGGCAGCTTTGCGCCTCACACGTGGACGTGCAAGTACCACAGGTTCAGGCTGATCAATTCGCGCAGCGAATATAAGGTTCGAAGGTAAGAATCCGCTTCAATCGGACTATTTGGAACAGGCGAGCCGTAAGCTGTCACGCCAAATCTCGCAAACAGAAGCTTGATTCGATAAAGATGGAACCCATCGCTCACCGCGATGCAGGTGTGCGCGTGATGCTGATTCAGAATTTGAGCGACAGTGCAAACGCTCTGATAAGTGGTGTTACCCTGAGTTTCACTGAGGATCTTTTCGGCTGCGACTCCCCTCTGGATAAGGTAATCGCGTCCCACCCCCGCTTCGGTGTAACGCTGGTCACCGCCGCTTCCACCGGTGGTGATGATGAGAGGCGCAAGGCCACGCTCTTCCAGGCTGAACGCGTGATCGAGCCGAGCCTGGTAGACGGGCGAGGGCGTGCCGTCGTATTCCGCAGCGCCCATCACCACGATGGCGGCAGCCGGCCTGGTCTCATCGGTAATCGCCTGGGCGCGGATAGCGTGATAAAGAGAGCGTTCGAAGAGTGCCCCGGCCACGAGCGCGATGAGGATTCCGGCATAAATCCAACGATGGAGATGAAAGCGTCTCAGCCCAACAACTCCTTAAGCGCCTCTTCGGAAATTGGACCCTGGCGCAAGACGCGCGGACGTTCACCTGCCAAATCCACCACCGTGGACGCCTCGTTGCTGCCGGTTGACCCTCCATCCAGAATCAAAGGCAAGCGGTGGCCAATCTGTTCATCCACCTCGGCGGCTGTCTTGCAAACGTGGTGATCCGTGAGATTGGCGCTGGTCCCGGTCAGCGGCCTGCCCGCAGCCTCAATGAGCGCCACCGCCAGTGGCGCCCGCGGCCAGCGCAATCCGACATTGCCGGTATTACCGGTCACCTTGAGCGGTATGAGCTTCGAGGCGGGCACCACCAGCGTCAGCGGGCCGGGCCAATACTTGGCGGCAAGATCAAAGAAGAGGCGCGGAGGATTATTCGTGAGTTCAATCGCCTGGTCAATGGAGCTCACCAGCAAAGGCAATGGCCGGTTAAAGGCGCGCCCCTTGACGCGGAAAACCTCAGCCACAGCAGAAAGATTGAACGGATCCGCGCCCAAACCATAAACCGTATCTGTCGGAAAGGCCACCACTTTGCCATCAGCGATCAGCCGGGTGGCGCACTCCAAAACATACTCCAGCCTCGAGCCTTCAACTTTCAAGATCTCTGCCATGAAGTTTTACCATTCATCAATTTGCGCGTGGCGCTGACCGTACCATATGACGGAATTCGCGTCAAGCCTCTATACTTGTTCGTGCTGATTAGTGACACTTTTTAGATTGAGCTATCTCTAGCGTCTTGCCCCGTTTAACTATTTATAGTCGGGCAAGATCATCACTCTACTCACCAACCCTTTGCTCTCCCTCGGAGGGGAGAGGAATTTCCCTCCTTGATTAAGCAGGGGGGTAGGAGGTGGTTGTTGTAAAGAATTGTTTGGGGCAGAACATTAGCACGTCGCTACCGACAAAAATGTTCCTGGAAATGCGCTCCATTTGTCCCCCAACTGAGGAAATGATGCTCCTTGGAAGGCGCAAAATTAGGGAATGAGAGGATCCGGGAGGCCCCCCTATGCTGGGAAATCCCTCTTGCGGAGGGATTTCCCCATACCTTCAGCGACGCCCAGGGCATTCAGAGGAGTTATTGACTGGAAAGAAGCAATTGCTGGAAACCCAGCGCATTCACGTCTGTAAAACGTGGAGTGCCAGGAGGAAGGTCCGAGATATTTTGAAAATCCAAGTCAAAGCTATAACCCCGGGTAGGTGGATTGTAAACGGTCGTGCAGCATTTAAATACGCCGGTCGCCTGGCGGGAATAGTAAAAATCAGCAATGGAACCCTTGTAGTACAGAGTCTGGCCGCTCCAATTTTCGAGCATGCGCAGGAAATTGTGCACGCCGCCATCAGTGCCAAAGTCCTGCGAAATGGAATAGCCCAGAATCGAACTTGTCGTTCCAGATTGAAAGGCTTGAAAGGGCACGTTGGTTCCTCCCATGACAGCGGTTCGGTAGTAGGTGGTTGTCGCAGGACGGTTGCCAGGATTGGTGGGCGAGGTAAAGCTTTCAAGATCGGTCCAGCTGTTGGAAAGCAACGTGACAGCATCTCCCATCACCGCAGCGGGAACATGGCAAGCGCCGGGAATATCCTTAAAGGACGAGCCCCCGGACGAGGCCGCGTTATAGTCGCCCAGGAGATAAACAGGATTCTCAGCCGCTACGGTAAAGCCTCCTGAACCGTTTGCGCCTTCGGGAGTTGAGCAGTTTGCTACATTCAACGGAGGCAGATTCCCCAGCGTTCCGTTCGTCAAGCGCAACGCGCGCCGGAAAAAAATGACAGCATTCTTCTCAGCTTGCCCGGCTGAAAGCGTGGTCCTGGGTGTCGCTGCAAGCCCGAGCGGTGTGCTACTCTGGCAAGGATAAAGCGGAGAAGTAGCATATGCGCACGAAGGCTTCGCGCCGTAGGTATCAAATGAATCCTGGTTCCAATTGCTTGTGCCTGCATTGGCCCCATCCACGTCTTCGGGAGCTTCCATCACGCCATCCGGAGCGCCGGTAGAGGAAGCAGGGTTCACAATATCCTCGTTGCCGAACATGCCCGTTTCCCCGATCCCTGGAGCAAAGTTGCCTCTCCGGTCTGAGAAATAAACGATATAACCTCCGTTGTTGAGTGCCAGCGCTCCGCTGCTGCCGAATTGACCCGCAAGCCATTTTTGAAGATTTCCAACGTCTAATTCAACGACATTCATCACACCGTTGAGGTAAATATTTCCATTATTCGTATCGCGTAAATTTCCTTCCCGAGTATCATACATATTGATAGGGACGTAGTCGTAGGAATTCAGGCTACCCACGGGGTTTGCAACACATGGGCCTGAGCTCGAACCGGGGCTGGGCACGCCAGGGTTGGGATTGCAATTATAGCGATTAGGTCTTTCCAGATGAATGACGGGATGGTTTGTGCACGACGAGGGTAGATTACTATTGGCAGTGATGCCTTCTTTAAGAATTTCTTTTGTCACGTTTTGCCAGGAGCCCGAGCTCGTTTGAATATCAATTTCGATATATCCGCCGATTAGGGACGTGTTAGCAGGAACCAGAAAATCGTTGTCCTGTTCCGGAATGCTCCGCACCGGTTTGCCTTTGATTGTCGGGACAGAGCCCGGCGAAAGCGCTAGAGGTGCATGGCAGGCATCTACCGTATACCAAGTGATAGGGAATGGACTGTTGAGCGAAACAGAACCCGAGGGATCTGGAAGGCTGCTTGGGTTATCCGAAAGAAGAATACGCATGCTGGCCTGATTTTCCAGGCGGGCTTGAGCAAGTAGTGGTGTATCTGTGCTCTGAGCGCGCTCAATAATCGTAATAGGGGCAGCGCCCTGAAAGGCAATGGCCATATTAAGCTGTTTCACACCTGTTGAGGAAGTCATAATATTCCCATTGTAGTCAGTAAGCGAAATGGTCTTCCAGTTAGGATTTGCTGCACTGCCTACTCCTCCCGTTAAGCTGCCCTCATTCTGAGCTAGAGCACGATAATTTCCCGGAGTGGTTACAACATTCACAGTTCCGGTATAGTTTGAAGAAGTTGTCCATCCGTTCGAGAGCTGAGCCCGAATCACATTCTGGTACGCCGTAACCTTCGAAGGTAGAGTCAAAGTACTGCCGTTCCCCTCCGCCAAATAGAGATTCCCATTGGTGGCTACACGGCCACCAAAACCAAAGTCCGGTCCCGCAAAGAAAGAAAGGTCGTTGTTTGAGAAGATGCCAAACTCAAAAATCGGCACCGCGACCTCCTGAACTTCCCGTACCAGCTTAACCTCCGTGTTGTCTGGTCCCTGAGCAATGACCGTCAATGTAAAAGGCGTAATGGCTCCCTGCAGACCTGCCAGCGGACCGCTACCTCCGATAGTTCCGGAGGTCGAAAGCAACCCCCCGCTAGAGTTGGTCTGATATCCAATGTAATAGCCACCTGAGGGAAACTGGCCGCCCCGAGGAGGAAAGATGACTCCGGGAATGGAAGGAGGCTGGGTATCTAACGCGTCGATCTGTGTGGGGGTCGGCGCCGCTGTATGAGAGAAAAGCGTATCAATTTGTGCACTCATATTCTCCAGCGCCCCTTCTGCGCCGTAGAAGGCCACCGTATTATCAGCCCCACTTGCAACAGTTTTCTGCTCATCGGTGACCATGTAGATGAATCCGGCTGCAGCTAGCGAAAAGATGGTTAACGTCAGCAATGTGACGATTAATGCGACTCCCGATGGACTTCTACGATTAAGCATGACTTTTTCCCCTCCGCTGTTACCGCCATGAGCGCTACAACTCCAGGCGCACGGAATGGCTTTAATACTTATTGACATACTCCAGGTTGCGAAGCGTAATGGCTGACGCAATTGAATTGCTGTAATACTGGTGGCTTCTCCGCAACGCATGACTCGATTTCGCAGAAAGCCACAGATTCACTTCGTTGATCTGGTTCGGGTTGGGAGGACTCGGCAGATTGGTATTCCCCGCCCCTCCTGCCGAGAGATCATAGGTAAATTGCAGATTATTAATGCCGTAAGCGACAGGGTTGGGCGCGCTGTTGCCCAGTTCGCGCATCAATGTGTAAGGATGCGCCGGATTTGAGTTATCCAGATAATAGGTAATCATATCGATCTTGGTCAGGGTAACGGGTGGATACTTTCCCCCCGATTGCAGACTATCTATCGTCCCCCCGCATCCCGCGGCACCCGCGCATACCTGATCCAATCCAAGCGGGTCAGCTACAAAATAGAGAATGTTGCCGTTTGTATCGACTTGCGTCACCATCCCCAGAGCATAGCCCGCACTGCTTGAAAACATCATCAGGTCGCCGACATTCACGTTGTAGGCGCCTCCGGGTGCCATTGTGCAATTTTGAGTGCAGGTTGGAGGGCCCGGAACGCTAACCTGGACAGTGTAACCGCCAGACGGAGATGACGTGATATTCGTCGCGGGCAAATTTTGAGAAATCCAGCGCTCATCTGTCATGATGATGGTTACGTCGTCGGAAAGCTTGCCATCAATAAATCCGCTCAACCCCTGCCCCGGCGTGATTACGGAAAGAACCACGCCCCCGCCACCATTGCCCGTAGACGGGAAAACCGTTTTGCCCGGTCCCGGTCGTTTAACACTTGTGACACCGTTGACACTGGGTATGGGAATTCCACCAATGGGAATTGATGTCCCCGCTGCATAAAAATCACGAGTAATCAAGTCCGCTGAACCGCGCAGGTTTTCATTAACCTCTGACATGACGGAAACGCTTTCAGTCATACTCTGAAGATCGTTAAGGAAGCCAAAAGCCGCCCCGAGCAATACGACTGTGACGACCAGCGCCACGAGCATTTCGATGAGAGCCATGCCGGGGGCTGATGCGAAGCACGTACGAGACAATCTGGCCGCACACTGGGTGGCGACTTGATGGAACGGCATCGACTTCACAGGAAGAAAAGGTTTTTGTTTCCTCTCCGACTTCTTCAACCAATCAGACATAGGGGGAAATGTAACAATTCAGTTGATAAGTTCCCGTTGTATTCGTTGAGGTCACGTAGGTGATCGTGACGGTGATTTGCTTCAAGACATTGCTGATCGTTGTGATCTTAATCTCTCGCTTATATCCATTCAGTGGAACGGCAACCCCATCGGAAAGCATCCCATCCGGCCCAGGCATTATAATGGTCTCTACAGGTCCATCGTCGGCTGTATTCACCATGCCATCGCTACCAGGAGTTGTAAGAGGCTGTGGCCCGTCAAGGAAGACGCCACCGTTACTGATGTTGTTAATCTGATTCCAAGTGAGTGTCTCATTGTTTCGCGCTGTGAGCACGTCTTCCATGGCTTCCCGAGCTTTCTGGCGTGCAAGCCCCTCCTGCTGGCAGGACATCACAACTGTCAATCCCTGCCCGTAAACATAGGCCAAGCTCAGAAGGCCGACTGTCATAATGACCCCTGAAATCATTGCCTCGATCAAACCAAAACCACGTTCGCTCTTTAAGTCAGCAGATTTCATTCCCTGCACCAGCAATCATCCTTCCTCTATGCTGATCTTTAAAACCACTGAGTTCCGTTATACCGATATCCCTTGATTCGCGCCGTGGCCCCCATCACCGTGACTGCCCTTGCGGTTGATGGTTTACCTGGAATACCCATAAAGACTGTGCCATTCACGAGGCGCCCCACGCCGTCCGTCGCCGTATCATCCCCTAAAAAGATGACTGCATTCCCACCCGCGAAATTAATCGCGAGGCCGTTTCCAAAGCCATCTGGTGTATCCGGAATTGTGGGAAAGATCATATAGACCACACCCTGATTGAGGAAGTAGTCGGAAATAGGTGTGAGCGTCCCGTCCAGTTCCTGCCTCGTTACCGTGATTTCATTCGTGCCTTTGAAGGTGACGACAAAATTACGCCTCTGGTCAATCGCTCCCTGTTTTGCCTGGCGAAGCTGTGCCACTACCAGTTCGAGCGAATTATCTGCGCGGACAGCGGGAAGAATATCCGTAATAATTTCAGTGGCCATCCCTGTCGCAATTGCGAGAATCAAAATGACCACCAAGATCTCGATCAGGCTGAAACCTGACTCTCCGTGATTCCTCCTGGTTTGCGACCCGACCATATTGCAGTTCCACCGCGCCCTGCTGTTCACCCGCAATGTGAATCCAGGGAGCCTATCCCTTCCATCGGCAATCTGGGCGTCGAACTTGAGGCAGACTTGAAAGGAGTAAAACCCCGAGAGTGAAAACCTAGAGAGCTAACTTTGCAGGGTTCCCACCTGTCCGATTCTTGGGATAATGAGCTGCACTACGCCAATCGCCAGCGGATGCATGACACCGGCAATCAGAAAGAGAGGAACATAGCTGTGGAGGTACTGAAGAATGTAGCCTGCCAGCGGTGCGATGATCATGCCTCCCACCGCCCCTCCGGCCCCGCCTAAACCCACCACCGAAGCCACATCCTGTTTCGGGAACATATCCGAAGCCAGCGTAAAAAGATTGGCAGACCAGCCCTGATGCGCCGAGGTGGAAACGGAAATCAAAGCCAGCGCCCACCAGGCGTTCGGGGCAAAGACGGCCGCAATGCCCGAAGGCATGCAAAGGGCACAAACCAGCATGGCCGTCTTGCGCCCTGCATTCACGGACCAGCCATGGCCGATGAGAAAGCCGGAAAGCCACCCGCCTAGAACGCTCCCCAGGTCAGCGGCCAGGAAGGGAATCCAGGCGAAATAGCCGATCTCTTTCAATGTGAATCCGCGCCCCTGCGCCAGATAAGACGGCAGCCAGAAGACGTAAAACCACCAGATTGGATCAGTCATGAATTTGGCAAGGATAAATCCCCACGCCTGCCGGTAGCCCAGCAACGCCCGCCAGGACAGGCGAGAAGCTTCCGGCCCGCTCTCTGAAACGGAATCCCTTTCGATATAGTTCAGTTCGACGGGTGTAATCCACGGATGCTCGCGCGGCGGGCGGTAGATCAGCAGCCAGAAAATGAGCCAGATGAATCCCAGGCTGCCCGTGAAGACAAAAGCCGCTCGCCAACTCCACTGCAAGGTGAGCCAGACGACGATAGGCGGGGCCAATACCGCGCCAATATTGGTTCCGGCGTTAAAGATGCCCGTCGCCAGCGCGCGTTCCTTTTCCGGGAACCATTCGGCCACGCTCTTGATCGAAGCCGGAAAATTCCCGGCCTCGCCCGCCCCTAAAAAGAACCGGGCGACGCCGAATGACAACGCGCTGCTCGCAAGCGCATGCGCCATCGAGGCAATCGACCACCAGACGACGGAAATGGCGAACCCCAGGCGAGTGCCCAGCCAGTCGATCACCTTGCCAAAGACAATCATCATTCCGGCATAGGCCAGCTCGAAAGCGAAGACAATCCAGCCGTAGTCGCTTTCCGACCAATGCAGCACCGATTGGAGGTGTGGCTTCAGGACGGAGAGGGTTTGCCGGTCAATGTAGTTATTCGTCGAGGCGAAAAGCAGCAGCGCACAGATCAACCAGCGCAAGCGAGAGAGGCGGGGCTGCTGTTCGCGGCTTTTGGGGAAATATGAAGAAGATTGCTCCATGGATGGGAACGCCGCAGATTCCGCGCGCGTCTCTAATTATGAGACTGGACCAACGGCAAAATGTGCCCGCCCTGCTTCAGCACGGCAACCTGGGCATCGCGACCGACCAATGCGAACGCCCTCTCCAGGGCCTCCTGGGGCGTCTTGGCAGGCTCAAAGCCAATATGTCTCTGGATTTCTTGAGGGATGTGCTTCGACACCATAAGGCCTCGGGCGCGATCCCGAATCACCCGCCCGACGTGAGCCAGGTGCGCCGCCGCTATCAAATCCGTGATCCGCTTTTCGGCCACCAGTGCCTTGACTTCCTCTACCGGCCGGTAGCCGAGTTTCTCCACTTCTTCATGTTCCGTGGAAACCCCGTGAAAGCAGGGGGTGACCAGGATCACCACTCCTCCCTGTTTCACACCCAGTTCGGAAGCGTAAATCCCCTTGGCGGCCTGCCAGAGATCATAGTCGGCGGGGTAAGATTCCGCGATCACAATATCCGCAAACTTCGGCTGCGGCACGCCGTAAATGGAACGCGAATGCTCAGCCCCCAGATGGTGCGCCTTCACCGGATCACCTGCCACCACGTGCGTGACGCGCTCGTGGCGGTCCATGACCACGTTCACAATGTAGCGCAGGCCCGCCAGCCGCGCGATCTGCTCCACTTCGCGGCGCACAGGATTATCCGCAAAGCCGATAATTTCAGCACCAGGATAAAGCGCGCTCAGCCAATGCGTATGACCGGTAATTTCCGGACCGGAAACGCCTGGCTGCACGATGCTGGAACCTCCCGTAAACCCCATCACGCGATGAGGCACAATCTGCCCTATACCGATCACCAGATCGGCTTCGCCCAGCATGCGGTTTACTTTAATGGGCGTGCCATCGTCTGCGGCACCAATCCGGCGGAGATGGTTTTCATCCTTCCAATAATGAAGAAAAACCGAAGCCCGTTGCAGAGTCTCCGCACCAAGCTTCTTCTCAAGCTCAGCGGGAGTCATCGGAGAGTGCGTGCCGGCAGCTATCAGGATGCGGATGTTTTCCCGGCGCGCTCCGCCCGCAAGCAGTCGACGAAAAACACTGGGCAACACGCCCGCGGCCGGTGTCTGCCGGGTAATATCGTCCACGAGAAGCAGGATCTGAGCTGAAGCTGAGACCAGCTTTTCCAGCCGTTCAGCGCCGATTGGTTGGTCCAGGGCTTCCTCAACCAGTTCGGCCAGTGGTTGCGGATGGTCCGCTTCCCGGGGAACAAGAACGGCCAGTAGATTGGAGTCTGGAATCTCGAGCGGCGGGACATCTGGATAAGAAAAAACGACTCTCATATAGTTCATTAGGCGGGCGGCATTGTATCACAAGTTGGTAGAGGGTGACCTCACGCCGCAAACCCCAGTTGGCCACTTCTCCTGACAGGAGAACGCTTTCTTCGACAAAGCGAGGCAGCGCCGCGGAAAGCTAGTGACTCAACCTCAGCCCCGTAGGCGACGGCGCCGGATCTTCGGTCTGCAGGAAGGCTGGTTTATTGCCCTTTTACCCACGCATGGCGAGGGTCATCCGACCACGCTCCATAGCGGCGTTCCTCGCCCGCCAGCACCCAGGTGTAGTGCAGGTCATAGCCTGGCGCGGCGACCACAGGGTGATATCCCTTGGGCAGCAGCACCGTGTCTCCGTCCTCAACGACGAACACCGTGGAGAAGCCTTCGGAATCGCCAGGCGCTGTATACGTCCAGATAAAGCCGTAGCCTTGAGAGGGACGGATGCGGAAAAAGTAGATTTCCTCCATCACCGCCTCATTCGGGGGATTCGAGCGATCGTGTTTGTGAGGTGGGTAGCTTGACCAATTGCCGGGCGGATTCACCGTCTCCCCGGCAATCAGGCGGTCAGCCTTCACGTTGTCGCCAATGCCCGTATAGACTTTGCGTCGCCAATTATCACGGCCCGCGTCATTCACGACCACGTCAGAACCTTCCACAAGAGTCGCCGGAGTCTTTGCTTTTGAAGCGGCGGAAAACAAGCCTGCATCAAACGCCTCTGAAACGCCCGTGATTGTATATTGGGAGCCGGGAGGCATATAAATCATCGTCGGCGGGCCGGCAAATACATTTTCGCGGGCTCCCGCAGGCTTGAACTCCTTCTTCATGCCGTCTGGCCCTTCAACCGTTACTGAGGCAATTCCAGAGAAGATATCTAGAACCCACTCCCGATCACCTGTCGATGCAGAATATTGTTCGCCCTTGGCAAGTTGAAGCCGCGCAAAATCGAGAAACCGCATCGTGCCGGGTTTCACAATTTGCGTCAGATTCCCGTTGGATTGCCATTTAATGTGCCGCTCCATGGTTTTCTCTCCTTAAATATCCAGCCTTAAATATTATAGGGGATTACTCCATTTCTGCTTTACCGATTCGCTCAGCAACAGCTCTTTCCTTGCAGCCGATTGATGCCTTCTTTCGCGAGTATCGGAACCATGATTAATGCGGCCATCGGATCGGCCCACCAGAAGCCGAAGACCGCGTTCAGAGCAAGCCCGGCCAGCAGGATGGAAGAAAGATATGCGCAGAATTGGGTCTGTGCCGCGTCTGCAGCCATGGCAGGGCTCTTCAACTCAGCGCTCACTCGGCGCTTGGCCCGCGAAAGAAGAGGCATCACGAAGACAGCCGCAATCGCCAGGACGATTCCAGGAGTGCTGGGCTTTGGGGATTGCCTCAGAACCAGATCGCATACCCCCTCGAAGCCCACGTAGATTGCCAGAATAAGGAAACAGGCGCCCACAAGACGTAGTGCGATAAGTTCCCGGCTTTCTCTTCGGATCTCATCGGCATCGGACGACATTCGCCACAAGAGCACCCCTCCCGAGGCGACTTCGATAAAACTATCCACCCCAAAACCCAGCAACGAGATGCTCCCGGCGAGAATCCCAGCGAAAATAGCGACCAAAGCTTCGGCGGTGTTCCATGCAATTGTGAAATACTCCAAATGCTTGCCGCGCCGGGCTAACGCTGCTCGGCGAGGCAGGACACTATCGCCTCCCATGTTTTCGAGAATACCACGGCCTTGGGCACTCTTAGCCTCTGAAACAGGACGGCGCTTTATCCGAGTCTGTGACGGTTGACAGAAATCGAGAGCGGATTTAATAATGAAGCCGTGCTGGGAAAGGGCTGTTCGATCCCTCGGCAGGACTAGGAAAGATGATTCAGGTAGGTCACGGCCAGCGAAACGGTTTGGAATTTACCGCCCCTGATGCCAGCGGAACGGCCTTTTTGGCGCCTCATTCGGGGGATTGGAACAGAAGGCTAGAGCAGGCCAAACGTGGCTATTCAGGTGCGTCTTTATCCTACCCAGAAATGCCATTTCTTGCCAAAGACTATCGGGGCAATACGGCCCATCAGGCTGAATTCTCAGAGCGGTGATTTCTGACTCATGCGCGCCAGCATGCATGGGACCCACAACCCGGCTCTGCCACGGAGTTTCACGATTCTTACCTAGAGGTGAGTGTGCATGGCCACCACGACCACCACGGTCCGCAAATCGCCGACGCTCTCCCGGGAGATCATGGTGGGCGCCTACCGCACGATGCTGCTTTCCCGCAAGCTGGATGAGAAAGAAATCCAGCTTAAGCGGCAGAATCGCGCGTTTTTTCAGATCAACGGCGTCGGGCACGAAGCTATTCAAGTAGCGGCGGGCCTGTGCTTGCGGCCTGGCTATGATTGGTTTTACCCGTACTACCGTGACCGCGCGCTGTGCCTGCAATTAGGCGTCACCCCCCTCGATATGCTGCTGGGGTCGGTGGGTTCCAAGGATGATCCCTCTTCCGCCGGGCGGCAGATGCCTTCACACTGGTCATCTCCCTCGCTGCATATCGTTTCCCTTTCAAGCCCTACGGGCAGCCAGATTCTGCAAGCGGTTGGCGCAGCGGATGCCAGCCTGTATTTTGCGCGCGTGCGCGAGGCAGCCGAGTTATCCCGCAGCTTTCATGAGGATGAAGTCTCTTTCGTTGCGCTGGGCGATGGCGCCACCAGCGAGGGCGAATTCTGGGAATCTGTAAACTGGTCGTCGAACGGCCGGTTGCCTCTGGTCTACCTGATCGAAGATAACGGTTACGCCATCTCCGTGCCAACAGAAGTGCAAACAGCCGGCGGCAACATCTCGCGTCTGCTCAGGAACTTTCCGAACCTGCTGACCGTGGAGTGTGATGGAACGGATTTTCCGGCGGCTTATGAAGCATGCGCTCAGGCGATCGAGCATGCGCGCCAGCGACGCGGCCCCGCCTTGATCCACGCTCACGTCGTGCGACCCTACTCGCACTCACTCTCGGATGATGAGCGTCTCTATAAACCTGAACGCCTCCGCCGGCAGGAGGCCCAGCGCGACCCCATCGTCCGTTATAGGCAATATCTTCTGGAGCAAGGACTGATGACGGAAGACGGCGCCCACGAACTGGAATCAAGCCTGGATCGGGAGATTCTCCGCGCCGTAGATCAGGCATTGGCCGCGCCTGCACCTGACCCGGAAACGTTGCACCTTTATCTTTATTCTCCGTCCGTAGACCCGACCTCCGAACACTTTGATCATCCGCCGCGCTTTCATGGCGAGCCCAAGACCATGGTGGACCTTATTAACGCCTGCCTGCGCGATGAGATGGCTCGAGATCCGCGAGTGGTCGTCTTTGGAGAGGACGTCGCCGATTGCAGCCATGAGAGCGATCTCTTGCAGGTGAAAGGCAAGGGCGGCGTCTTTAAAGTGACGCACGGGCTGCAAAGGCAATTCGGCAGCGCCCGCTGCTTCAATACTCCTCTGGCCGAAGCCTCCATCGTAGGACGCGCCACCGGGATGGCGACGCGCGGACTGAAGCCTGTGGTTGAGATCCAGTTTTTCGATTACATCTGGCCAGCCATGATGCAGATCCGCGATGAGCTTACCACGCTGCGCTGGCGCTCGAATAATGGTTTTTCCTGCCCCGTCGTCATTCGCGTCCCGATTGGAGGATACCTGGCAGGCGGCGCAATCTATCACAGCCAGTCCGGAGAGTCGATCTTCACTCACCTCCCGGGTCTGCGGGTAGTGATGCCCTCAACCGCACTCGACGCTAACGGACTGCTGCGCACCGCGATCCGATGCGATGACCCGGTTCTCTTTCTGGAACCCAAACATCTCTATCGCCAGACTCATAATCGCAGCCCTTATCCAGGGCCGGACTATATGATCCCCTTCGGTAAAGCCAAACTGGTGCGAGAGGGATCCGACTTGACAATTATCACCTATGGATCGCTTGTGGTCCGTTCCCTCCAGGCCGCCAAAACGCTTGAAAAAGAAGGTCTGCAAGTTGAGATCCTCGACCTGAGAAGCTTGCAGCCTTACGACTGGGATTTAATCAGTGCCTCAGTGAAGAAGACCAGCCGCGCCCTGATTGCCTACGAAGACCATGTTTCCTGGGGCTATGGGGCTGAGATTGCCGCGCGCATTGCTGATGAACTCTTTGATTTCCTGGATGCCCCCGTTCGGCGTGTGGCCGGGAAAGACCTTTTTGTTCCGTACCATCCGGTGCTGGAAGCTGCTGTGCTGCCTCAGCCGGAGGATATTGTGCGCGCAGCGCGCGAACTGGCGGCTTACTGAAGACTGCCAACCTGTCGATTAGGCCGTACCACACCACCCCTTTGTCCCCTCCTCAGAGAGGAGGGGAATTGCAACTCCCTTCTTAAGTTAAGGAATGGGTGGTCGTGATTAAGAATTAGCCGGAACAGGTCACCAATCCCCTGCCGCCCGCCTTCGCGGAAGACACGCTTCGCGGGGTGACGCCTGGAGCGATCTTCCTGTCAGTCGCGGGCCATGCCCTCTATGACCCTCAAAACTTTTTCAGAATTTTGGTTACCGGATCAAAGCGGCTCGAGGTGGTATCGACGATCTCGACGGGTTTGTCCATTGGATGTGATTGCTCCGCGAGTTGGTCAGGGTACTCTAAGACAGCATTCAACCATTTTTGAAGCGTATCTTCAGGAGCCTCACCAATATAGTTAAACACGGGCCTGCCTTTACGATCCAGGATCACAACTTGCGGGATATGCCGGGCGAAGTACTTCTCCACCAGCTTATTTTGAGCCGTTGACCAGCCATATTCAAAATCAATGATCACAAAGTGCACGCGATTTCGATACTGTTTGTAAAGGTCTACCGTGGTCCGTGCCTGACGTTTGGCGTTATAGCAAAATTCAGCATAGAAAACGATGAAGTTCGGCATGCCAGGCTTCGTGCTTTCCAGCATCTTATCGCCCGTAATGAGCGGCCCCTGGTGATTGTTCTTCTGATAATCGAGGTGGGGGTTTAAAACCAGATTTTCTGCTCCGATAGAAGTGGTAGGTAACATGAGCGCGAACATCAGTGCAAAAATCAACTTGTGGTAGGTCATCTTTCCAATAAATCTCTCCTGAATGGCGGTTTAAAGCTGCACCCTTCCCTTAAGTTTGATGCTTCATCGATCACAATCGCTGCTCAAAACCTTGGTCTCACGGTTCGAAAGTGGGGATGCTGTTGCATGGTTTGATGAAAGCGCAGCGGAATCGTGAGACGTCTCCCTCATGCGGAGCTTCGTCAATCCACAACGCTCACACCAGTTAGTTCTTCCAGGACTCGATAAGGGGCCTTCTTGGGGAGCAGCAAAGCGTCTCGATCAATGATGAAGGTTTGCTCCAAGGCGAATTGGCCTGAGAGGACCGCATGGGGGACCATATCGGTAAAGACCAACCAGGTGGATCCCGGCGGGAATTCCCATCTGGATTTCGGGCAATTTTCCTGAAAATCCCGGTTGCCTTTTAATTCGTGGTGAAAACCCAGCATAAATTGATCGTAGAGCGGGCGATCCACAACCGGGATGCCGAGTGACTGAGCCAGCCGAAGAAGACGTCGGCTCACGTGGCGCCAACGAGAATGGGATTCCGCCGCAATGCTGTTCAGCCGGGCGGGGCTACCGTATTTTCGCACCAGAAGATCAAAAGGATCGCTTGTCAGCCATACTCGAGGTTGCGTGGGATTCAGATTGGTGAACACGCGCAGAATCCGATGGCCATTGGCCGGGCGCGTAGGGAAAGAATCGACGTGAAGCAGGTCATTGCGTTTCTGGAGCGGAAGGTCCCTGCCCGCCTCCTCGATTGAGCGATAGCTTGCAAAATCCAGATGCCATCGATCCCGATAGGGAGAAAGAAATTGGCGAACAAAGTTTGTGACCGACTGAGAATAAGAGCGCATAATCTGAAGGAGTCTCTTTCCATCCGCATTCCCCGCTGGCAGGCCGTGAACCTGATCCCGATCCGGTTTGTAGGAGATATTTTTGTGAACGGTCGAACTGGTTTGGCGGACATTCAGCAGAAATGACCGATCCCCTTCCGGAAGCGGGAAGGGAGTCTGCGCGAAGAAGAGAATGTTGCCCTCTTCCATCCGCTCACAATACCAGCACGCACGCTCCTTCGCGCGATCTGGTTCAAGCCAACCCCTCAATGAGAAGTCGCGCACTTCAATCAGACCCATGTGAGTCCCTTCAAAATCGTGGTGGAAATTCCGGGGAAAAAGTCATCACCTGAAACTGTAGGAGGTTGCCTGAGCGAAAACGCAACTCTCTCGTTTAGCCC
>Ga0209810_1000317_pt1 | contig 120979 bp, 109 predicted proteins | sample Coa_R1_7_FD_187159 | JGI IMG/M metagenome (GOLD analysis project Ga0209810, IMG submission 187159) | Surface soil microbial communities from Centralia Pennsylvania, which are recovering from an underground coalmine fire - Coalmine... | ecosystem: Environmental > Terrestrial > Soil >...
GAGGAGTTCCCGGCGTGCCGCCACCCGCATCGGTTGCCGCCAGTGCTGGAAGATCCCGTAATACAGATAGCGGCTCGATAGATACTGCGCTCTCCGCTTCACGCCGGCCGGCATCCTCTGTCGTGAGCCGTTGAGGACGTCACGGCATCGCCGCTCCTCGGATCATGTCTTACAGATGTACGATCCACCGTGTCTCGCCTTCCCCACCTGCACCATAGTCCGTGAGTATATCAACCTCACATGCGGAGAGACGCGGCTCGTGGCAATGGACGGGGACCGACGATCACCGGACGCGTGCGTTGGTCACCGTAAACGGCGCTGGACCAGTCCCTCCCCACGGAGCGTCCATAATAGTGCGCCCTCGGCTGCTCCCGTTGCGATGCGAGCAGAGAACAGGGCGCAGAAGGGAAGCAGTTAATGACCGAATTGCAGGATCCGGCGGCAACCATCGAGACGTACCGGCGGGGCCTACGAGCCGTCCTAGATGACCTGTCGCCGGACGAGATTGCCGGCCTCATCGGTCTTCTTGCCGCCGCGCGTGACGGAGGACATTGCGTCTTCATTGTCGGTAATGGCGGCAGCGCGTCCACCGCCTCTCACCTGGCATGCGATCTCGCTAAAACGGTACTGGGACGACATCTTGATCCCGGCGCCACACGGTTCAAGGTCATCGCACTCACCGACAATATGCCGCTCATCACGGCCTACGGCAACGATGTCGGCTTCGAATCTGTCTTCGCGCAACCGCTCCGTAATCTCGCCGAGCCGGGCGATGTCCTCATCGTAATCAGCGCGAGCGGTAATTCGCCCAACATCGTGGCTGCTCTCAAAGCGGCGCGGGAATTAGGGTTGCGCACGGGGGCATTGCTGGGATTTGCCGGAGGTCAGGCAGCGGAGTTTGCCGATTGCGCAGTCATAGTTCGTAGTGACCACTACGGCTACATCGAGGACGCTCACATGGTCCTTTGTCATTTGTTGACAGAGCATTTCAAGACCGGTGTCTCACGAGCGTGATGTCACGCCGCGTCCCACCGTACACCTCAATGGAGATCAGGTGAACACCGACTCTTTTGCGGCACTTATCTGGCCGACTCTCGTGAGCGAGGTGGAGTTGTCGCGGCCGCTGCCGGCACTCGCGAGTTCGGGCCGGTATGTGCGAGCACTCGTGCTCGTTCGCCTCCATGGCGAACCGCTCGGACAGATCACCGTGGCGCTACCGGAGCTGGGTCTCGATCCGGAGATGCTTGCCAAACAGATCGATGCATCCCTGGGCTCGGCTGTGCAGGCCCATCTCGACTCCGACGACCTCCGGTATCCTGTCTCGTCGGATGAACCTGCCTGCAAAGCCGGCTACCGACAGGTCGTCTCAAGCGGCCCCAGCGCCTCCATCATTATCGCCACGCGCGACCGGCCCGAGGTCCTTCGCCGCTGTCTTGATTCACTACTGCAGCAAGAGTACCGGAACTTTGAGATTATCGTGGTGGATAACTCTCCCGGGACGGCGACGACTCAGAACCTCCTCCAGGAGGTCTTCGCGGGCGAGGCGCGCGTGCGCTACGTGCGCGAGGACAAACCCGGACTCTCGTTCTCTCGAAATCGCGGGACAGCGGCGGCGCACGGCGAGATCCTGGCATTTACCGACGACGATGTCATCGCCGACCGGGAGTGGCTTGCTCGCCTGGTCACGGCGTTTGTCGGGGATCCGGACGTCGCGTGCGTGACCGGACTCGTCTTGCCCCTCGAGTTGGAGACGGCTGCCCAAGTATGGTTCGAGGAATTCGGGGGCTTCGGTAAGGGGTTCAATCCCAGGAAGTTCGATCTTGGGGCGAATCGGCCTCCCGGTAAGCTCTTTCCCTACGCTGCGGGGATGCTCGGCTCCGGCAACAACATGGCGTTTCGTGCCCACATTCTTCGCTCCGTGGGAGGTTTCGATCCTGCCCTGGGCGCCGGGGCGCTGGTGGGAGGCGAAGACCTCGATATCTTCTTTCGACTGGTCATGGCCGGGTACACGATTGCCTACGAGCCGGCCGCTTTGGTCCACCACCAGCATCGCCGCGACTATGCATCGCTGCTCCGCCAACTGTCTGACGGCGGCGTGGCCGGATATCTCACCAAGCACCTGCTGTCAAAGCCCTCGGCCCTACCGTCGCTTGCCGTCCAGGTTCCAGCCGGTCTGGCCTACGCCTTACTTCCCCGGCAAGGCAAGAATGCCAAGAAGAGTACAAATTACCCCGCGGAGTTGACACACGCGGAATGGCGTGGCATGGCTACCGCGCCCTGGCGCTATGTGCGGAGCAGGAGACGGGCGCGGCGCCTGGCAACGCCCCCTGCGGGACAAACTCACTCCAACTCCGCGTGACGTACATGCCCTTTGAATGGCATTCCCTGACACCAGACACGGGTGATCCGACATCGACAGCCGGCGTACCGGTAACGGAAGCGGATACACCAGTCTCCCGCGAGCCAACTGATTCACAGGTGGTTTATCCACGCTCGTCCCCTTTCCCTCTTCTTCGGCAGCGTGTTCCATTCGCTCTGCTGGTTCTAGCGATTGCATTGTGGGCAACGTCGTTGTCTCACATATCGCCGTCGCACATGAGCGACTATGGGTTCACGTCAGTTTTGCCTCTCTCGTTTTTCCTATCGGTTGGCGTGATGATCGGAGGATACGTCCTGGCACTACGTGTTCGCCCGTTATCAGCGCCAATTCTGTGGGCATACAACGTCGTGTTCATCGTCGTCATTCGTGGCACCCCGCAGATCGTGTATCCGGCGGTTCGGTACTCCTGGATCTACAAACACGCCGGGGTCGTCGATTACATCATGCGTCACGGCACGGTCGACCGTTACATAAGCTTTCTCGGCATTTACCACAACTGGCCGGGCTTCTTTGCACTTGGAGCACTCTATACGGAGGCCGCTGGACTGACGAGTGCGCTTGCTTTTGCCGGGTGGTCTCCAATATTCATGAACATCTTGTATACCGGAGCGCTTCTCTTGTTGATGCGCTCGGAGACAAGGGACGAACGTCTACCCTGGCTCGGTGTGTGGCTCTTCGGCCTGGCTAACTGGATCGGGCAAGATACCTTCGCACCGCAGGCCCTGGCCTATTTTCTGTTTCTCTGCATGATCGCGGTCTGCCGCCGATGGTTTCGGGGCGGTGTACCACTCTGGGAGTGGTCGATGGTCCCGGCCCGCGTTCGGGCCGGCAGGTTCTCCTCGTTTTTCGATCGCAGGATTCCACGCGAATACCCACCCGCCCTGTCCGCACCATACAGGGTTGCCCTCATCGGGATGCTCCTGGGGTTCTTCGTCGTTATCGCCTCCAGCCACCAGTTGACCCCGTTCCTTACTCTCGGCCTGATCACGCTGCTTGTGCTATGTGGCCACTGCAGCCTTCGGTGGTTACCGGTCGTTATGGCAGCGGTGATCGCGATCTGGCTCCTGGGTCCCGCCTTTCCATGGGTGTCGGCGAACACGCACACGTTGTTCGGGTCGCTCTTGACACTCGACGCCAACGTTCAAGGGAGCCTCAAGAACACCGCGGTCGTGCCGTTCGCCCAGCGCGTGGTTGCTTACGCGGCTCGCGGCTCTGCCCTCGTTATTCTCTTGCTCGCGTCTGCCGGATTCATGCGCCGCCGCCACGATGGACGCTGGAAGCCGGCGATGGCCATCGGCGTGATTGCCCCCTTGCCCTGGATCGCTCTCACGTCGTATGGCAGCGAAGGAATTGACCGTGTCTATTACTTTGCGCTGCCGTTTCTGGTGTTTTACGCGGCAAGCGCCTTTTATCCACAGATTGGGTCCGGCCGCTCCGTCCGATCAGGCATTGCGTTGACCACCATCACCCTGGGCATAGCAGCAACTCTTCTCCTTGCGTATTACGGCCTCGATCGAATGAACCTGATGCCCAGGGACGAGCTGCGAGCGGTCACCTATGTGACTGCTACCTCACCGGCAGGGTCTTTGCTGGTCACCGCAGCTTCCAACGATCCTATCCAGTTCCACGATTACGAACATTTCTCCTACCTGGCGCTCACGGACATGTTTTATAACTCGAAGCCCGGCACGTATCCCCTGTCTCGCGTGATCAGTGTCATGCAAGGGCCCTATCCATCGGCGTACTTGATGTTCACAACAAGTTCAGCAATTAGCATTCACCTGTATGCCGACTCTTCGCCCGGTCTTATACCGCGAATTGAGGCCGAAGCCTCTACTTCACCAGCATTCCGCCTGGTCTATCGAAGTAGTCATGCGGTCGTGTTTCAATATCAGCCCGGAGTGACTTCTCCGCCTGCCTCCCATTCTCCGGGAACGTAAAGGAGATGAAGGTGATACGCAACGTTGGGCCGGCCGTCGGACTTCCATTTCTCGTGGCGCTATGTGCCGCCGCAGCGTCACTTGCGGTTCTCGCGCATCTCGCAGGTGCGACTCGCGAGGTGCTGGCCTTTACCTTCCTGTTGGTGTGCCCAGGCTATGCCTTGCTGGGCGTCTGGAAGCAGAAACATAACCTCCAGCGACTCGTCCTGGCCGTCGCCGTCAGTGTGACGGTCGAAGCGATCGTTTCCGAGGTCATGGTGTACGCGCGAATCTGGTCACTGGACGGCGCGATGCTGTTATTGGCGGCCATGACTATTGGCGCAGCCAGCCTGGACATCACACGAGAGGTGTTCTCTCTCCGGAGGACGAGTGCGGAGACGAACGTGCTTGAATGAGGTACCGGGCATGAAACGGGTGGACGGTCCCGATCGTGGGCCTGCCGTCTTTCCTCATCCAAAGTCGGAAACGAGGGAGCGGTGATCGGCAACCACCGCTCCGTCCGGTGCGCTCTCAGTGTTGCCAGACGCGAACATCCGAGACTTGCATGTCGGCCGGAAAGACCGTGCTCGGCGAGACCAGATTGTAGGAGTTGCCGCAGACTTCCAGGGACAGGCGCAGATCCATGGGAACGTTGGGAGTGGGGCCGGTGAACGTGTACACGGGCTTGCCGTCGATGTACCACGTGAGGCTGTTCGGTTCCCAGTCGACACCGTAGGTGTGCCAGCCCTGCGAGAGATCCGTGCCGAGGTTCACGACGGTGCCGGCCTGGCAAGCACCAGTGGCACAGGGGTAGTGGTAGTGGAGCGAAGCGGAGTCAGGCTGGTTCGAGCTCCACTCCACAACGTCGATCTCGGGCGGCCACGCTCCACTGACGGTACCGCTCCAGAAGCCGGGCCAGATGCCGGGTCCATCAGCGGAGTTCGGCATCTTGATGCTTGCCTCCATGTATCCATACGTGAACGAGTAATCGGTTGGCGAGTTCCAGTGGCTGGTGTCGATCCATCCTCCCTCATAGGTGTCGGTCTTTCCACCGCAGGAGAGCGGCGCGCCGAGCTTCTGAGCCGAGATGTCCAGCAAGCCATTTCCCTCTGTCACGCGCGAGGGATCGAAGCAGTTCAATGATCCGTCTCCGGCGGAGCAGAGCGGCGTGCCGCCCGACCAGGGGCAGGTCGCATACCACTTACCGGCGTCCACTGCGGTCCCCTGGAATTCATCATCAAACATCAGATTCCAGGTACCTGTCGGGCCATTCGGCTGTGGACCCGAGGTGGTTGGCGGGGCGGTCGGCGTCGGCTGGGTCGGAGAAGGGGTAGCCGTAGGCGGAGGGGACGTCGGAGACGGCGTGGGGCTGGGTGTCGACGTCACGGTCGACGTCACCACGAACGTCGCCTGCGCCTGGTTGACACCTCCCGCGACCACCGTCACTGTGTGATTGCCGGCCGCGGCGGCCGGCACCGTGAACTGCGTGAGGAAGTTGCCGGACCCGCCCGACATCGTGAAGGAGTCGACGACGAGCCTCGAGTCCCACACCAGGTACCCCACTGTCAATTTGTAGTTTCCACTGACGCGCCCAGAGGCCTGGATCCTCTGGCCCGCAACACCCGAGACCGCCGACAACGTGAGATACGGAGAGGATGCCGCGACAACCTTCACCGTTGACGGTGACGTCGCAGCCAGAGTGCCGGTGACTCGACCGCCCAGCCCAATCATTAGTGCCATCGCGGCCACGTACCATACGCGCTTGCTCATGCTCCCCTCCTGACCACACCTGAGAGGAACGCGCGCCTTCGGCGGCCCGGCTAACTCTGATGAGTCCCGTGGCTTTGCGTCCCCGTCTCACGGCGGGTTTGCCTTTATCGGTTTTCCGGCGATCAGTCGTCCGGCTCTGTCAGAGACTCTACACGGGTGCCGGACGGAACGTTAGGGGCCAGGGTCATACGACGCATGGGACCGATGGCCCCGAGCGGGCCGCACAAGCCCCGGTCTCTGCGGGGCAGTAAATGACCGCGGGTGCAGGCTCTGACTGATGAGCACCTGGGATCAGTGGCGCCAGACGCGCACGTAATCAACGAGCATCGACTGGGGAAACGCGGTACGCGGTGAAACGCGATCCCAAGACCCGTTCACCTCAAGGCTGAGTCGGATATCCATCGCGGTGCGAGTCGTCGTACCGCTCCAGGTGTACACCCGCCGACCATCCACGTACCAGGTGACACTGTGAGGTTCCCAGTCAACGCCATAGATATGCCAGCCGGCGGAGAGATCGCTTCGCGCGTTGTAGTTGGTTCCGGCCACGCAGTGACCACTCCCACATTTGTAGTGGTAGTACAAGCCAACTATGGTCGGATAGTTCGACTGCCATTCCGCCACTTCCATCTCGGGAGGCCAGTCGCCATTGACGGCACCGCTCCAGAAACCGGCCCAATAGCCGTGACCACCCGAGGCGTCCGGCATCCTGATCCGCGCCTCAAGATACCCGTAGGTGAAAGCGAAATGCGGCCGCCGCGACCAATGATCGGTGGCGATCCAGGCACCATCGAACTTGTGAACGCGTCCCACGCAACGGAGCGTGCGGCGCTCGACGCGCAGATACAAGGTGCCGGTGTGGACAAACGCATTGCGTGGGTCGAAACAGTTGAGAGAACCGTCTCCTGCCGTGCACACGTAGTTCGTCCCTGACCACGGACATGTCGGATACCACTTCGCCTTGTTCAGTGAGCGCTTGGGAAACTCATCATCGAAGGCGAGCTTCCACCGGCCGGCTGGTCCGACTGGGCGAAGTCGGCCGGGAAGGACGACCACCCCATGGATGTGGGTTGTCGGCGTAAGTTGCGACTGAGCGCTAAGACCATCCAGCGACAGTCCCTGATCGAGAATCAGGATAACGCCCAGTACCAGTCCGACAATCACAATTGTGGCAACGAAACCCCCGCGCATCGAGTTCTACCGAATCACCCCGTATGCAAGGAGTGTACAGGAGTACCACACCGGGCCGCAGACATGAACCCGCAAAGCATCAAGTAGTACGCGTGATGTGTCCATGTCCCAGAACGAACTGTCCGTGAGGAATTTACCTTGAGATCAAGTAGCGCGTGAGAGCGCTGCCGTACAGGCAGCCAACGGCCAAGGCTATCCCCAGCACGACATTTTGCAAGGAGGCGACGATCCCGAGAGCCAGACAGCACGCGAGGAGCAGCCACGGTAAGAACGACGTCTCCTCACGGTGCTCGCTCTCCCAAGGGAAGTAGACCAACGTGTGAACGATGCGCGTGGCGAACGAGGGACGCGTGGTGGCAGGCATGTCGGCGATTCCGGGTGGCACGATGCCCATGGTACGAGATACACCGCCTGGCGACAATGGTCGTGGAAAAACTCGTGACTAAAGTCGTGGATCGCGGTGGACACCCGCGCGGTCTGATTCCGCGAATGAGTGTGATGACGGCCTGCTGCTCGCCTGGAGACATAAGCGCGGACGACTCCCGATCGGCAACGGGGAGTATGCGCGTCTCCCTATAGTGACGGTAGGTCCAGCCACCGCCCCGGAGGGAGCGCTTGTTCCGGTTCTTGGTTCTGATCTCCGCGTTTCTGGTTCTCGTGGCCACCATCGTCGCCGTTCACGATTTCGCGGCACGACTCCGCCCGACCGGCGAAGTCTCTTCCTCTCGCGTGCTCAGGGCGTCCACCGCTACCTCAATCCCTCCGACAGAAGTTCCCGTGACAGTGGTTGTCGCCAGTCCCGGCCCGTCTCCGACTCCCATCGCCCGTCCCCATCCCACCGCTACGGTGCATCCACAGCCGGAAACCGCTGTCCTCGCCGCCGGCGGGCCTCTTCCCCCGAACCTGTCAGAGCAGCCCGTGGTTCCAATTCCTCAAGCTGCTCCGGGATCCATACGGCTGACCAACTACTGGATTAACCGTCGCTCCATCACCGTGGGCGAACTGCTCGCTCTGACCTACGTCATCGACAATACGACCGGAATGACGGCACGGGTCTGGCTCGGTGCTTCCCTTATGCCGGCCTCCGACCATAACTGGGCGGCGGATGCCATCAACGATCAGATGCACGATGTCGTGGCCGTCGCTCCTCCCGGGCTGAGCACACATCTGCGCTATTTCACCGTCCGGCGTGGCCTTCACATCGGCCTGTACGATGTGGCCTGGGGACTGCTCAGCCTCACCCATCGTCCCCTCGCATTGGTCACGGTGCCTGAAGAGTTAGCGGTCCACCACTAACATGCGTCTGGCCTTGCCCGTCGTGTAGCCTGACGCACGACTGATGCACGATGATCACCCACCGGCCGTGGAGCTTCGCGACGTCACGAAGATCTATGGTCGAGATATTTGCGCTCTGGATCGTGCCGACTTCAGAGTGTCGCCGGGCGAGCGGTGCTGCCTTCTCGGTCCGAATGGCGCGGGCAAGACCACGATCATGCGGCTCCTGGAGGGAGCTCTGTCCCCGACGCACGGCCAGGTAAAGCTGTTTGGGGCGTCCGCCGGCGGAACATCCCTGGAGGCGAAGAGGCGGACCGGAGTAGTTCCTCAAAGCCCGGGCCTGTACCCCGATCTCACGGTGGGCGAGTATTTCCATCTCGTGCACGCGCTCTATGGACGTGGAGATGTCGCGGCCGTCGCTCACGTCTACGGTCTCGCCGACTATCTGGACCGGCCGCTGTCGGCCCTGTCCGGTGGGTACCAGCGCCGCCTACTTATCGCAGCGGCGGTGCTGTGTGAGCCTGAGCTGCTGCTTCTGGATGAGCCAACGGTGGGACTCGATCCGTTGGCGGCGACGGAGATTCGCCGGCTGCTCGTCCATGCGATGGCAGGGAAGGCGGTACTGATGAGCACGCACAATCTAGCCGAGGCGGAGGAGTTGTGCGAGACGGTTATCATCCTGCGCCAGGGCCGCGTCCTCATTCACGAGCGTATTGATGATTTGCGTCGCCAGGCCGTGCCCCGCGTTCACCTGAGCGCCCGCCAGGGATGTCGCGCGCTGCGTGCGGCGCTTCAAGAACACGGTGTCCACTCGAGTGTGGACGAGACAGGCGTCTGGTTGACCTCGCCGGAGCCGGAGGAGCAAATACCACCGATCCTCCGGACGCTCCTCGATGACGGCCTCGACGTCTATGAAGTGCGCGTGGTGCCTGCGACACTGGAGGATTTGTTCGTCGCGGTCGTGACACGATGACGCCGCTCCAGCCACTTCTTCGCAAGGAGTTCCGGCAGATCATCCGCTCGCGCCGGACAGTGTTGGCGGCCGCAGCGATTCCGCTTCTCATGCTGACCTTTGTCACCGGCGGCGACATTCTGACCCTCAAGCTCGGGTTTGGACATCATCCGATCTATCTGCTGTCATCCGCCCGCTCCATTTCCGCGTCAACTCTTCTCCGTCACGAGACATTGCCGGTCCTCGTGACGATCTCCGGAATGGTCACGCCGTCCATCATCATGGGAGACGCGCTGCTGGGCGAACGGGAGAGGAGAACTCTGGAGCTGTTGGTGGCATTACCGGTAACCGTTGCGGACGTCGTTCTCGCCAAGGTTCTCGCGGTTGTCACGTTCGCCGCGGCCGTTACTATCCCCCTCTTCGCGGTCAACGTTCTGATGGTCTCCGCTGCGGGCGACGCCTCCCCGACTCAAGATCTCGCCCTCTTCATCTTGTTACTGGCGGCGATCTCATACGCGGTCGCCAGTTCCCTGCTGGTCGCAACGCTGGCCGGCGAGCCTCGCGCCGCCAACATCATCAGCGGACTCGTCCTGGGACCGGTTGTGCCGTTCGAGGGCCTGATCCTGGTCGGCATCCCTGGACTCATCTCTGTCGGCATCTGCAGCGCGGCACTCGCTCTTGCCGCATCGGTCGCCCTTCTATGGTCATTGCGTCTCTTGAGCTTCGAGCGACTCTTCGGTGCCGCGTGAGCGCCGCGCAAGCCGGCGGGCCGCGTCCTCACTTCGAGAACGACAGCGCCCTGAGGCTCCTCAGCGTCCGACCGACGTATCCTGCGAGCTGGACGCTCAGTGCCTGATGCGAAAGGTAATCATCGTCGACGCTGTGGCGTGCGCAATGCGACAGGTGACCGTCACGATGCCGACTGAGCGGGCTGTGGACACGCGCCAGGACCAGCGCACGACTCCACTCCGGCCCGCGGTCCGAGCTGGATGGAGAGTATTCGGCGGGGCCCCCGCGGAGTAGATCACGGCGGCAGCGCATCTTGCTCCCCGCACCGCGCGCACGCTTAGTGTCACACGTGAGTGATTGCGCACCGACGTCGGCGCCACGTGCGCGTGAATGTAAAACGGGCTGGTACGCCCCGCGGCAAGAGTGGACGAGCCGCCAGTCAGCCCCAGGAGCGTCGTACTGAAGAGAGCAGCGGCGCGCAGTAGCCGCCCCCGCGGTGTAGTCATCGTGAACCTCTCAAGCGCCGGACCGGCAAATGCCGTGGCGGCCGCGCCATGCTCGACGCAGCCGCCACGGCACCAAGCGTCGATCTGACTACCAACTATAGGCGGCGGCCGGTTCCGGAACAAGAAGCGATTCAACGATCGGCGCCAGGACGGCAATCGCGCCCGCCGCCAGCGCAACGTTCCGGAATGTGGTGTCTCGCATGCCTCCACCGTTATCGAGGAGATTGGCCTTCTCCAGCTGCGCCAGCGCCGTCAGGACCACGTCCTCGTTCGCTCTCAGTGTCATGGCCTCGGACAACTCCGCTACGACTTCCGCAACGGGAGTTCGCCCATCACAGTGTGACCACACGAAGGCAGCCACTTCATTCAGTCGATGCGCGTGATGGCGGCTCTGGTCGTAGACGACGAGTTCGGAACCAACCGGTTGGGTGAGGAGCATTTGCGTTCTCGCTCGGGGCATCTGCATGTCTGTTCTCCTTGGAATGGGAGCGTGGGAAGTGATGCTCCCACGCCCCGAGATCAACCTTATGACTAGCCGGCAGGCGGCGCGACGAGGAGCACCGCACTCCCGCCGGGTTTGCCGACACTCGTGACCGTTATGGTGTTATCACCTGAGCCAAGGGCCGAACTGATGTCCAACCCGACCTTCTGACCGTCTTGCAGCGCGGGCACCGTAAAGCTGTGTCCATTTACTTGAAGCTTCATGGTCGATACACCGGGAGTGCCGTCGTAGATCGTCAATTGACTCTCCGACTGCGCAATCCCGCTGTACGTGTCCGTCTGTGGCTGTCCTGCCTGACGAATCGTCGAGGTCAGGAGCGGGTCGAAAACGGTGGAGCATGTCCCGGCATTCGTCACCGTGACGGTCCCGGTGCTGGACACGCTGACGGTGGCGGGTGTTCCGCCAAGGGAGGTGGCGACAAGCCCAATCGACGCGCCCGTGGACGAGTTCACCTTGCTCGCGCCCAGCGTGAGTGAGCCGGCTCCGTCGCTCCACGACGCAGCGGGCATGGTCGCGTTCGTCAACTTCACGACCTTGATGCCCACCCCATTAGACCCGGTACTGTTCACCTGCTTGCCAAGTGCCAACGGGCTCAGGGCCGGGAGCGACCCGCCGATCAGCCCAGTGCCGGTGGACGGGGTGTTCGCGTCGGTGATGCTGAACGTCGCAACGCCGTTTGAATTACCGGCGGTGACGGTGGGCTTCACACATTGCGTGTTGGTGAAGACAGCGGCAAACGTCTGGCCGCCGCTGGCCGGGAAGTCGACTGTGAAGCTGGCACTACTCACGACAGTGTTAACCCAGCCGCTCTGCCCCACCTCCTGGACAGTGTACCGGCCTTCCTGCGTGAGATTGACCGGGAAGGCAATAGCACTGGCGCCTGTCGTCGTCACCGAGGACAGAGTACTGCCGCCCGGGCCGATGAGATTGAACGTCCAGCCGGCCTCATGGCCCACGGGGTACGTGACCTTCTGGACGGTCACGTTGGCATGAATGGTGTTGGTGACGCTTGCGGTTCCACCGCAACTGCCCGGACTACCTGACGTCACCGAAATCGTCACGTTCTGGGACGCCGGCGGGGTATCCCATCCGGCAGTCGGCAATTCGGTCACGGTGTACTGCACGCCCGGATCGAGACCGGGGATGCTCACCGAGCCGTCGTTGCCCGACGAGATCGTGATGCTGGGCATCACCATGTTGCCATTGCCGTCCGGGACCAGAATGTCGTTCCCGTCGGGATCTTGCACGTCAAAAGTGAAGGTCTGCGGCTGGTCCGATGAGCCGAAGGCACCCATCGAGAAATTGCCGATGGCCTTGGTGATCGTCAGCGTGACCTTCTCTCCCGAGGTGATCGGCATCGTATTGGTTGCCGAGATGGTCGACCCGGCCGTCCCGTTCGTGTACGGCGTCAAGGACGTCTGATCGCTCAGATCACCGACGGGTAGTTGGGGCAGCGCACTGTTGGATGTGTCGAGTGAGACGCTCTTATTGAAGGTCACCGAACCACTGTCGGAGACGCCTGTCAGCGTCCAGACCACGGAACCCTTGGTGGGTGTCCCCAACGTGTATCCGTTGCTGAAGGACCCACCGGAATTCTGAGCACCGACCGGATTGTTGTTGGCATCGTACACCTGGTAGCTGTCGACGGAGAACTGCAGCGTGTTGCCCGGATCGGTCTCCGTCATCGTCTCTGTGTTGACGATGGTTGCCGTGTCATTGCTCTGTGCCGGCACCAGGGTTGCGGAGTCGCTAGCCGTCAGCGTCGCGAGCACCGGAGTTGCCGAGGAGTTCGCGTACGTCACGGTAATTTGCTGGTTAAGTTGGCTTACATCGGTTCCGGCCGGCTCCGTGAAGGGCGCGGTAATGACGGGTGTCACCGAGTTCGGCTGCACGTAGCCCGAGAACGTGAGGGTCTGGAAGACAGTGGCAGAACCGCCCGCCCCGTTCTGCACCACGTCATTAACGGTTACATACAGTTGACGCTGTGTCGGATTGTGGACGGCGACATACGGCGTAATGCTGATGACACCGGGTTGTGCCGTCCGCGTCCACTGCACGTTGACGGCGACACCCTGAGAACCCGACTGCGAGGTATCGCAGGTATTGCTGAAGTTGATGTGGTCCGGCGTAATACCGTTCTGCACCGTCCAGACGTAGTTGACGTTCTGCTGGAGCGACAGGCTGTGGTCAGGCTGCTGGAACGTCAACGGATGAATGTCGCAGATCTGGATCGGGACCTCTTTCGCACCGGTCCTTTGCAGATTCAAGGTCGCGTCCGCCAGGTCCGCATGGAGTTTCGCATCGCACCGTCCTGGCGCGACCTGGTCGGCCTGCATGCTGAGTTGCGCGTACAGGTCAAACACGCAGTTCTGACCACGAGACATCGTCACGGTGATCGTCCAGTAGAGCGATTGGCTGGCCGACCCGTTCACGGGGTAGGGATCGGCAGGCAGCTGCTTACTCACGGGCGGCGATGCCGTTGCAGTGGGGGTCACCGTGTAGGTGCACGACGCGTTTGTCACGACGCGCGGCTTCTTCATGGATCCGTCGGCGGGCGCCGTGTTCAGCGTTGGCTGAGAAAGGAACTGATACCCGACCACCCCATTGGAATAGTTAGGATTGCCGAAAGTCAGATTATCGACCGCCACGGACATTTGATACTGTGTCGGGGTCGTCGGGGCCGAGTTGCCGGCCTGCATGAAGAGCCGGAACGGCACAATGTCCCCATCGCTCCAGCCCTTGAGCACGCTGTTCACGTAGTCTGCATCGGGACAGACGAATGTGCCTGGGTTATAGGGCGGAGCGATCGCTTTCGGGTTGGAACAACCCTGAAGGGTGTTCGACAGCGGGGGCGTCGCAGCAAACACTTTGCCTGTGATGGGTGCAGTGCCGAAACTCGCCCCCAGGATCATGGTGACGGCTGCGAGAAACGCGAGGTAGCGGGTTCTAAGCATCATATCGTCTCCTTCTTTGGCCCGCGTCCGGGCACTCTCCAGGGCTCACCTCCCGGGTCCGAGCGCCTACTGCATGCTGGATCACGGATTCCTCCCCACGTCGGACTCGTAACGGGTTGGATTTGCCCGGTCAAGGGCGTACTCCAAGGACTTCAGATGCCGAGCATAGGCCTCCGGCTGGGGGAAGCCAACTTACAGCTGCACTCCCGCAAATGGGGGATGGCTGCGCAGTCCGGAAACAGTCGCCGGAAGTCCAATACCCTGCAAGAACTCGAGCCGCTGCAGATGCATGTGTATCCTGACAGAAGCGCAGTGACGGAGGTACAAGGACCCGGGTGTCGATCGACGCGTGCGGGGGATCTTGCGAACTCGCGCTCACTCACCCATCGGCCACCACGGGAGGGGCATGATTCGCGTCTTGATCGTCGACGATCATCAGGTCATCCGTGAGCCTCTGGCGTTCATGCTCTCACGCGAAGCCGGAATTGAGGTCACGGGCCAGGTTGGATCAGTCGATGAGGCCCGGCCCTTCTTGACCGACATAGACGTAGCGATCGTGGACCTTGACCTGGGCGCCAGCCGTGGAGTGGACGTGGTGCGGGAACTGGGTACTGTCAACCCTGGAGCACACGCCGTCGTCGTTACCGGTAGCACTAATCGGGACGACCTTGAAGAGGCAATGCGCCTGGGTGCTCGGTGCGTCTTGCACAAGGGAAGCCCGTGGAAAGATCTGATCCAGGCTGTCGTCCAGCTCGGCCAGACCGATGGTCTGCTCCGCCTATCCAGCAGCGACAGGTCCGGCAAAGCAAGGCACGAGCGTGACGGCGAGTCAGGCCATCCGGCTCATCACGCGGGCAGCCTCACCCCCAGGGAGCGGGACGTGCTCCGCGAGGTCGCGTCTGGCGGCACTGACAAGCAGGTGGCGGTCCAACTGGGCGTCAGTACCGAGACGGTCCGCACGCACATGGCGCACATACTGAGCAAGCTACGGGTGAACTCTCGGGCCCAGGCCGTCATGGTCGCGGTTCGTCTTGGAGTCCTCGAATCGACATGAGCCGCCGCTCATGCGCGGCCATAGGATCTGTCCCGGGTTGGACTCGGTCGACTACCGCTGCTTAGCGCGGGCGTTCCTCACGCGTCCGACAATCACGCGCTCGGGAATCGGTCCCCAGCGGCGCGAGTCGACCGATACAGGCCGGTTGTCCCCCAGAACAAAGTATTGCCCGGGGCCTAATCGCAGAGAGCGGACGCGCGCCCGATTACGGACGAGCGGATGGTCGTCACGCAGCCGCATGCCGTCGACGTAGACACGCCCCGAGCGCATTTCGATCAATTCTCCCGGGAGGCCGACGATGCGCTTGACCCCCAAATCCGGTCGCCCCGCACCACCGGCGAGGAGAACAATCTCTCCGCGTCGTGGGCACCGGAAGCGATATGACAGAAGATCGACGACGAGGCGCCGTCCCGGATGGAGCGTCGGTTCCATACTTCGACCGGTCACCCGGAACACTCGGACCATGCGCCCCAGGACCATGCAGGCTCCCAGGAGGAGAACTACTAGAAGCGGCGAACGCAGGGCGGCTGGTATGGCGGCGGGCCGTGCACCTGTTGGCGCTGAACTGTCGTCGAGCAGGGTAAGCATCAAACGCTCCGGCTCATGCCAGACGGAAACCTCGGGAGCCCATTGGCGAAGCCGGCGATATATCGAATGCCAATCCCGGAGGGTGGGAATGGCCCGAGGTCGGCTCATCGACGCCTCGCCGGGGGGAACGATACCTCGTTCGGCTCCCACCCACTCACTCGCGGCAGCGTGCACGATTGAGGTCGTTCGACGCACATCGCCACGGAGGGCGGCAGCGAGGAAGTCAGCGCGCCTGCGGTGGTGCAGCGTGCCGGGGATCGGCATGTGCAGAAGCTCGAGCGCAGCGGTCCCCTCGATTCGCTCCACCGGGACGTCCGCTCCAACGACGAGATGAGCTAGACCCAGCACGGCGGCACACAGCCGCCGGCTTTCATGGGCCTCGATCAGCGCCTGGAACGCGGGCCAGTCGATCGCGAAGCGCTCGAGATGGCAACGAATGTCGTAGAGATCACGCAGCCGCCAGCCATGGGCACGTCCCAGATGCTGCACGAGGTGCAGACACAGGTGGAACAAAGCATCTTCCGGTCCGAGGATCCGGATATCAGTGCTCTCGATCGCCATGGAGCGGGCAGCAAACTCTGCAAAGTCGGGAGCCACACGGAGCGGGAGTGCGGTGAGATCGCGATGTAGTTCGACGGCGCAAGGCAGATCACGGCGGTGGAGAGGGAGACCATGATGCGGGCTTCCGTCTGTCAGCTCGCCGTAACCCGCCGCCACGAGGACCTCGCGAGCCACATCCGCATCCCGCTGTGGCAGCCAGAGGTCGATATCGAGAAAAGGGCGCAATGACAAGTCCTGGTACCAGATCTGTGCTAAAGCCGCTCCTTTTAGCACGAGACACGATATCCCCCGCTGCCGCAGATCGTGCACCAGCATGTCTCTCTGCCGGCAAGCCCGAATCCCACGGAGCGCGTTGAGGTGGCGCACGTGAGCCCAGGAAGTCAAGACGGCTTCGGGAACGTCTCCTGACCCGTGCCACGCTGCGTGGAGCAGCGCCGTTACGCCATGAGCCTCGGCGAGCCCGTGCACCGACTCCCAATCGACGCGGCGAGTGTCTGGGGGAAGTCCATGCAACCCGGCGACGATGGTTTGGAGTGCCGACGAGAACATGGGAAACCTCTGACGCACGTTCGTCGTCGCGGCAGCGGACGTGAACGGTTGCATCTCTGGCTTCACTTCACGTTCTCCCGGCACTCGACGCCGTGTCGAGAAAATGCAAGATCATCTGGGCCGTCTCTTCCGCCTCTCCCCGCTCCGACCGGAATGCGCGCGCGTCGGAAACCACCCTCGCCAGCTGATTGAGGGCAGCGGCAGAATGCCTGCGCCCGTGAATCGCGTGGTCAAGGAGATTGAGCAGCGTCTGGGCCGGACTGAGTGCGGCCGGCTCGAACATCGCGCCGGGCTTATAGGTGAGGAACGCGACGAGGTGGGCCCGGAGGCAGGTGTCGGCGGTCCGTCCCCCCAGCGCCTCGGCCGTGACGACTTCTCGGTATCTCACCGCGTCGGACCGCAGAGAAAGGAACTTTGGATAGGGATGTACCGTCCCCTCATCGTCAAATACGGCATATTCATCGGAATAGTAGTCTGCCCCGGCACAGATCAGTGCGGCGACCAGTGTCGACTTTCCGGAGTGACTCCGGCCGGGAAGGATGACAGCGCCTCCGTCATACGCGACCACACCGGCATGCACGAAAGTAAGATTTCGCGCGTGGAGAGCGATCCGATGGTGGATGTCCGACGCTAGACGATCGATCACCGCGTCGAGATCCGAATGCTCGATGATGTCTACGCCGTCCAGCTTCAGCGACCAAACGTCCTCGAGCAACCGCAGCGCGTAGCGCACATCCGCATCATCGGGAACCTGGACCTCCCACTCAGCCGGCATGAGCCGCCGTACCCGTTCGGCCACCGATTCACACGGCACATCGACCAGCACGCGAACCCCATAGGATTGAAAAACGACCATGCTCGCCATTGCTCCCAGGGTACCGCCTGCATCCGATGTCCTGCTGGGCTTGCCGGTACCGGAGCGGACCTCGGGCCGGGCGAGCTCATGATGCCGGAGGGCGCAATCGCGGTGCCTCACCAGGATCTGAGCCCGGGTCGATCGAGTCGCTGCGTCGGTGATCGTTAGACCGCGCGCGCTGACATTTCGAGGCGCGCCCGGAGAGGCATCTCGCTGCGGAAGCGGCGATTGTACTCGTAGCGCGCCGCGGGATCGCGCAGCAGCGTCATTCCCTCGTTGAGGGTCTGGACCAGTTGCTGTGCCTGGCGGTGGCGGAGCGGATCGTGCGAGAACCGATCGGGGCGATTCATCGCCACGGCACGCCGGTAGGCGGCCTCGACCTCCGGAAGCGACGCGCTCCATGGAATTCCCAGCAGGGAGTAATAATCACGGAACTCGCGGCCGAAACGATCCGACAGGTGTGACTCGGTCATCATATGCCTCCCCTCAGCGACAGGTCTGCATCCATTGGCTCTGGGCGCAGCATAGGACGGCAGTACGGGACGATCAATGGCTCGGAGGACGAAATGCCGAAGTACTCCTCGCACATCGCGGAAGTAGTACCTCTCTTATCCGTCCGGGCCGGCTCGCTTTATCTCACCCACACCTGGGCCTGCCGCAACTCGTCGCCGTGGGCGGTGGCGGATTAATGACATGCTGCGCGTGATCTATGGCCGCCCACATCGCCGTCCACACGCCGTCCACTCTCACCGAGAGGCGGTGCAGAATCAACATGGCAACGATCGAGATCAAGCTCAGAAGGAGGGCATACTCGACCAGGGCCTGTCCGTCGTCCGGAAACATGCGCCGGAAGCCTTGGTGTGCGATGAGCCGCGCAGTCGCGATCAGGTCCTGGTCCTCCTAGGCAGCCACTCTAGGCACCTGGCGAACGAGACCGTAGAGGCATGTGCATCGGACGTGATGCTTCGTGACCGTTCCGACGCGTTTGAACCGGCGCAGTCATACCGTCCGTCCGGACACCGAGGTGCGCCATGTTCTGTGCAAATGCACCTAGCTTGAACCGTACTCGGGCGAGTTTTATCAGGATCAGATTCCGTCATGCTACTTCACACCGTGAGGGACGTCGCCATGCCGCGCTCGCTGCGATCTCCGAAGTTGCTGCGCTCGATGTTTTTCGTCCTCACTCTGTGCAGCGCTCTCACGGCTCGTGAGACACCTGCTGCGGCCGGGATGGCGCCGGCACTGAGAGTCTCTCCTGGCGCCGTGCTACCCAACCGCACGTTCTCGGTCAGCGGGACGCATTTCCCCGCCGGCTCGCCGGTATCGGCCACGGCAAGCTTCATCTTGAACAATCTGGGAGGCACGCGTCGTGCCACGGTCAGCGCGACGACCAGCCCGGCCGGCTCGTTCACAGTCTCTATTCGTGTCCCCTCTGATGCGGCCCCCGGGACAGACAATGTGACGGCAACGTCAGCCGGAGCGACCAAAACTCAGCACGTGCACATCCTCTCGCCTGCCGATTACCTGCCCGGCGCCGGGTTCCAGCGCATCACGATGGGGAACAGACTGCGCGTGGGGGACCGGGACCGCGTCACAATCCAGGCGACCCTTCATCTGCCGCTGGCGGTCTGGATTCGCGTCGTATTCCCGACCGGAAAGCAGTTGATGTATCGGGGACGCACCAACGCGCGCGGATTCTGGTCCATCCGCTTCACGATCCCGCGGAGCGCGGCCAGCCCCTTCAGCCATAAGGCGTACATCGTCTTTCGCCTCTGGCACGGAAGCCGCCTGGCCGAGACCTACCGCTTCTTTACTCTGCAGTAGGTCCCGAACCGGACGGTCCATGAGGTCAGTTAGGCTCGATGCTCAGCGCTTCTTGCCCTTCGTTGCCGGAGTCGCGGTTGCCGTGGGTCGGGGTGTCGACGTCGCGGTCGGCCGCGGCACTGCGGTCGCGGTCGGCTTATCGCCGGGGGTCGACGTGGCGACAGGGGTCGGCGATATGGTCGCCTTCGGCGTGGGGGAAGCTGTCGCCTTCGGAGTGGGAGAAGCCGTCACCTGCGGCGTAGGAGAGGCTGTGCTCAGCGGAGTCGGGGCGACCGTCGGCGTCGGGCCTCCAGAGGGTCCAGAGCCCCCGAGCATGGACTGCATCGTTGAATACGCGCTTTTTAGAGTCACATCGTTGTGTTGCACGATGCCCCAGTACTTCATGCTCAAAACGGAGACGGGACAGCAGGTGGCAGCGTAGTCATCGCGCAGTTCGTAGAACTGTGCCTGCTGATACCCAGAGCCCTTCAGAACCGTCTGGATCAAGGAGGCGTGTGATGTGTCGCTGGTCGTGTTACTGCCCTGATCCACCCCGTATTCACCGATCCAGATCGGCTTGCTGCCCATGCCGTGGCTGTTCAGCCAGCTCTGCATTGTCTGAACACTGGAGAGTGGCGTGTTGGTGTAGTCATGCACGGCGAGAATGTCGAAAGCGCTCCCGCCCCCATCACTCACCAAACCGGACCACCACGCGGTATCGGCGTAATAGCTGTCGATGATCACCTTCGCGGTGGAATCGGCACTCTTGACGGCCTGATAGCCGGGGACGGCAATATCCGAGACGAATTGCTGCTCGCCCGTGCCGGTGTTGCTCCACCAGTAATTGCCACCATCCGGCTCATCCCAGAGCTCCCAGTAGTGAACGCTGCTCTTATACCGATTCACGACTTGTGAGACAAAGTTGGTCCAGTAGGAAACCTGGCTGGGAGGCATCTTCCAGTAATTCGTACTGCCGCCCGAACTGGCCCACTGCGGCGTGAAGTCTAGGATCGGCTGCAACTGGACACCGTACTTGTTCGCCTCGTTGACGATGTAGTCGGCGCGGCTCCAATTGAAAACACCGTTACTTGTCTCGATCAACGGCCAGTTGAACTCGACACGGACAGTCGCAACGCCCAGACCGGCGGCGAGCTGCATCTCGCGGTCGATCATCGAGAGAATACCGGCCTTCTGGTACGGGTTGTTGGGATCGACGTAGCAGTTCACCCCGTCCGTGCACCACCAGCCGTCCGGCGCAGCACCGCTGTAATGCCACGGGCGCATGCCCGGTTCGATATTGATGCCCCCTTTGTTCTTGAGAGCAGCCGTCGTCGCGGCAAAGGCGGCGTGGTGCGCGTGCGTCGGCAGGAACGGGAGAGCAAAACAGAGGCACAGGAGAGGCAGAATCCGTTTCATAGGACCTCACAATGGGGAACATCTACGCTGGAGCGCAGGGGGAGACAGAGAGGTGGAATCTCGCGGTTGGGGAGGCTGCCGGGCGGGCTGTGGTCACGCATGGCCGGGTGTGATCGTGGGAGGTGATCACGGCACCGGTCATTCTACCCTCCCCTCAGGTGTTGTCAAAGACAGAGTGACGGCACCCGATACCATCTCCGAGCAGCAGGATTGATGCCGGTCAACTTCGCCCAACCGGGATGGACTCGGGATACGACGTTGTCCTGACAGAGGAGTGCAAGTGCATCTGCTGCCGCGTCAGGTCATTCGCGATTATGCATAGGTATTGAACATGTAAGACGCGCTGTGGAGCAGGAATCCTCGCGCCAGGGGGTACGCGACTTGGAGCCTCATCTGTCATACTTCGTATGCTTCACCCCGCGGAGCGGGAGTACCCTTCTGTGCGAAGCTCTGCACAACACGGGTGTCGCCGGTCATCCTGAGGAATACTTCAACCGCCTCACTGGCGCCTATGTAGGCGATCCGCTGTGGAAGCAGGAAGAAAACTCCGTCCACGGTCATGAGTACTTCGAGAGAGTTCTGGCATGGGGCACGACCCCAAACGGCGTCTTCGCATTGAAGGTAGCCGCCTCACACTTGGAAGTGATGGACTCAACTCTCCGTCTCATGTTGCCCGATAACAATGGGACACTTCATGAACGGATCGCAGCGGCGGTCCCGAATGCGAAGTACCTCCTAGTAACCAGGCGAGACAAGGTTAAACAAGCCGTCTCACTAGTAAAAGCGAAGCAGACAGGCCGCTGGATGGCCAGACGCAGCGAAAGGCCTCAGAAGCACCGAGTTGCTTACAACTTTCACCTTATCGACAGTGCAGTGCGCGAGATCCTCGATGAGGAAGCGTACTGGGCGCGTTACTTTGCTCGCGCGGGAATCATGCCCCACTGTATCGTTTATGAAGACCTCGTACTCGACACCCCACGCGCACTTCGCGGTGTCATGGAATACCTGAACATTTCTCTGCCCCGGGATTTCATCCTTCCCGCGTCACGACTGTCCCGGCAGGCGGACGAAGTCTCCGCCAGTTGGGTGCAACGGTATGAAACAGCGGTCCAGGGACGAACGAAGATTCGTAACCTAGCTAACATCCCGCTGGTGCTGGCTCACGGAGCCCTGAGGGAAACCTACGTCTACCCACGAGCCCACCAATTGGGCAGGGCGCTGTTCGGCCTGGCGACCAGGCGACATAGCGTAAGCGAGTCGCTTCCGCCGGCCATCTGACGTAGGCCCCCCAGAGCGCCAGTGGCGACTACGACGCGCGGATAGCGTCGAGGTAAATCGTGTTGCCGCTGCTCGTTGCCGAGGTTGTAAATTGCCAGGCAACGTAGAGCTGTCTCATCGGAGCGCGCGGCACGCTCGATATGTTCCAGGTCACCGTGGAGCGAGACCCGATCGGAACAGTCTGGAACGCGGAGTAGTACCAGTTCCCATCCGATCCCTGTCCGAACAACTGAACCTTGACGCCCGTTCCGGAGACAGTCGGCGCGACCGGATAAACAGAGACACTTAGCGTCGAGTAAGACGTCAACGTGGTGTTGAGATTCCACTTGCTGAGTTGCGCCTCGCTCCAGGCACTCGGAACGTTGTACTTGATCTGGAGGGCGTCACTTCCCAGCGCCACCGCCGGCGCGTAGGTCGAGGGTGTCAAGCTCGTGACATCGCCATTCCCCGACCACCCGTCGGTCGATCCTTCGAAGTTTCCAAGCACCAGGCCGGATGCGGTGGACGTGGCCGTCGGAGTGGACGTGGCGGTTGCCGGTGGCGTGGTTGTTGCCGTCGCGGTTGCCTGTGCCGTGGTCGTTGCCGTCGGCTTTGGCGTGGCAGTCGCACTCGACGTCGGCACGGGCGTGGTCGTGCCGCCGGTCAGGGAGTAACCGCCCGAGGCGTAGTACTGCTGCGCTTCCATACGGATGTAGCCGCCATCATCATCGGCCACCGTACTCGTGTGCGAGTCACAGACCTGGCCGCTGCTGATGCCGTTCGTCGTGCAGAAGCCGGCGGGATTCGTGGTGCCGTCTTTCATCCCGTCGTAGTTGACCGTACTTCCTCCGTTACCGGCGCCAAAGAGGATCCCGATGATCCCGGACGAGGCGAGCTCCGCGATGTGACCGAAGAAGTACTCGGCGCGGTTGTCCTGATAGTGCCCGTTCGTATTGTTTTCCGTGTCGAAGTACTGGTTACCCAGGGGTACCTGCCACACCATCACCTTGCGGCTCGCCGTCTGAGAGATCGAACCGATGTAGCTTTCCCAACGATGAAAGTTCGGGAAAGTCACGTTGTTCCGGTCCCACCAGTAATTCGGGTTGTTGTAGACGTACTGGTAATAGGCCGCATCTCGGTCCGCCACGTCATTGAAGAGCAGATCGTACGTGCTCGTCCCGGACGGCACTCCCGTGATCCCGCTCTGGGCGGCGAAGCTGCCGGCTTCCTGGCCCAGAGCACTCGCGTTGACCGTCGTGCTGTGGCTCGAGCTGATGTCGGTACCCGTCGCCCAGTCGCTGACATGGAAGGCGAGAAGCACATTCTTGGCATACAGATCTCGAATGTGCAGCAGCGCCCAGTTGAAGCCCTGATAGGTATTGGGATAGGCGGCGACATCGGGATCACCCGAGGAGGCAACGGATGCCTTGAGGTACGCCGGGTTGTTGCCCTGTGCCGTGCAATAGCCCGAACACTGACTATTGTTGAGAACTGCTTGTTCGGCATAACCGGAAAGATCCGGCTCGACCTGGACGATGACGGTCTTGCCGAATCCGGTGATGCCGCCGTATGATCCCGACCCCAGGCGCTGCATGAGGAGCCGGAAATTCGCGAAGTAGCTCTTCATCAGGCCCGCGTTGTTGAGGTTCGACAGATCTTTCGGTTGCTCGGCGCAGCTCCCACAAGATCCCGAGCTCTGCAGAAGCTCATAGTAGGAAAAAACAGGGATGTAACCGTGCGAAGCGGAATCTTTCGCGTAGTTGAGAGCAAAAGTGCCGCTGGTGTTCCACGTCTCCCAACCGCTGCCCGTATTCACGCCGCCCGAGAGATATTGGTAGGCATAGTCCCACGGAATACCGGACTGCGGCATCCAGCCGTCCAGCCCGGTGCTGTTCGGCTGCGCGCTCAATCCGATTCCAAAGTGGCCGGGCAGACCGGCCGGTATGCCTGCCGCCAATGCGTCACGTCCGCCTCGACTGCTCAGAATGCACCCCGCCAGCAGCGCGAGTATCACCAGCACCGTGACAAAGCGGTGGCGGCTTCCAACGACAATACGATCCATAACTCGTACCCTTCCCAACGACTGATGGTCGTTTTTCGGCTTCAGCCCACGGCCACCGCGCCACGACACGACGCCATGGAATCACGGACAGCCCTCGACGTGAAGGGACCGAAGCCACAGCCTTCGAACTACTTCCGGCCCACGTTTCCGGAAACACCGCGCAGTCTACCACTCTCGTCCTCCCCATGGCACGCGCGGATGGGTCGTCACATGCACGGCACTATCCGGCAGGAACGAGGCATCCCGGTATCGGCATGCCGAGCAGGCGTGCGCGATCCGTACGTCGTGCTCGTGGCACAAAATCACCCCCGCCGTACGGCGACGGCGGGGGTGAAAGTGGACGCGTCGAACCTAAAGAGTCGCTAGCAGAGAGGCCCCTCCAGGTTGTTATCCGTGTCCAATGTGCTCTCCAGCGCCAACATGGTTGCGCTGTTCTGCGTGGCCAGTGCGCTGTTGGTCTGGGAGATCACTGATGACGCGGCCAACGGGTAGTTCATCCCGGATGTACTCGCATTGAGCAGCGCAGCCGTGGCGGCCCGGAGCAGGATCGTTTCCGCACCGGAAGCACCGGAACCACCACCGCCCTGCAGTGCCGCCAGCAGCGTCCACGAGGCCTGCGAGCCAAAAGCGGACGTGAAAACCGAACTCACGAGCTGCGACGGAGCGTAGCCGGTCCCTGCCCACGCTCCCGTGTGATTCTTCCAGAAACCAGGCGTGCAGCCGTGGTTATTGGCGGGCGGGGGTGGCGGAGGCGGGGGTGGGGGCGGCGGAGCGGTACAGCCGCTCACCACGTCGCTGTTGACCCCGACGCTACCGGCCGTGACACCAGTGGATACCGACACCACCTGGACGCGCAGGTAGATGCCCGGAGCGATAAACGCCGCCGGGATCGGACCCAGCGAGACGTTGTTGTAGTTGACCTGTCCGGTGACCAGATTGATCGTCGTGTAGGGGGTACCGGTGTCGATGCCGCCAGTGCGGGTGACATTGTCGGCGTACGCGAATACGCCGAGCGTCACGGTTTGCCCGCTGACGGCATTAGCCACCTGCACAAGACCGGTCATCGTCTGGCCCGAGCAGCTAAAGTCCAGCTGGTAGACGTTCGCAAGAGTGTCGTCCGCGAGCGCCGGCTGGACTCCCGGCAAAGCGGCCCTGCCGACCAGGGTCAAGCTGCCGAACACGAGTACGGCGATCGCCACGCGAAATGCCGTAGTCATAGGCGTCTCCTCCTTGAACTTGAGTGAGAATTGACAGAGTTGCTGGTCGACGCGTCGCCATCACCCTACGTATGGCGTGCCTTGACTCATAGATGCAGGTGCGCTATGTCTCGCCGGGATGCACGGTGCTGTCACCACGCACGACCATCCTCGGACTCCTACCAGGCGAACGGTCGTCAGAGTTAAAACACGCGTGACACCACGAAGTTGAAGCGACGCCTCTAACCAGAACCGCTCGTCCATGCATTGCTATGGAAGAGCAAGTGCATCTGTCCCGTGGACTACAAAGACCTCATGCTGCGGAACGGCGGAACCCGCAACGTCCCGGAATCACATTGGAGGCGTCATGTGGCAGGGCAGGACGGAGGAGCCACGGCTCGTGCCCGACCCGGCGGTTTTCCCCAGCACAGGTCAGGTCGGTCTTCGCGGCTTCCCCCCGTCGCCGCAGGTCCGGTCCTGGGCGCTGCGCTAGCCCGTCCTGCCCTGCCACATGGCGTGTCACACTGTCAAAGTACGTTGCGCGTCGAGGCGCAACAATTCTCCTGACGTACCGCATCTGCGGGAGACAGGAGTACTCCGGACGGCGGAATGGCCTGGGGTTGTGGCCTGGGTCGGGCGCCGCGTTTTCAGTCGCCGGCCGGTACCGCCGCGCGAAACCACTCCCAGAAGGCCCTGACGCCTTCCGCCACGGACGTGGCCGGCTCGTAACCCAGCAACCGGCGCGCCTTGGACACATCCGCGTAGGTGTAAGGAAGATCGGTGTCCGGAGGAGGAGCGGGCGTCAGGGAAGCCGGATTGCCGGAAACCTCCTCGAGCAGCCGCACGAAGTCGGCGAGTAGAACAGGCTCGCCACGCCCGATGTTGATGATCTCGTAGCCGAGTGGACGATCCAGCGCGGCGATCACGCCGGCGGTCACGTCGCCGACGTACGTCCAGTCCCGGTGCATCTGCCCCCCGTTGTACAGAGGAACGTGGTCTCCGCTCAGGATGTTGTGGAGTACTTTGTAGGCGAGCATGTCCGGGCGGCCTCGGGGCCCGTATACGGTAAAGAACCTGAGCATCGTGATATTCAGGCCGTACAGGTGGTGGTAGCTGTGGGCCAGCAATTCCACCGCCCGCTTGCTCGCGGCATAGGGAGCCAGCGGCCGATCTGCCCGATCACTTTCGGCGAACGGAATGGGAGCGCCCAAGCCGTAGACGGATGACGTGGATGCACCCACGAAGACCTCGACATCCGCGGCGGCCGCGGCATCCAGCAGCACAAGCGATCCCTGCACGTTGACGTCGTAGTAGGCCGCGGGATTCTCGACCGACGCGCGGACGCCGGCCAGTGCCGCCAGATGAGCCACTGCGCGGAACCGATACCGGTCAAAGAGTGATCGGATCAGGTCACGATCGCGGATGTCTCCTTCGACGAAGGTGAGGCGCTCCCCGCCTGCCGCCTGTGCCTCCTGCAGGTTCGCCCGCTTCCGGCCTGGATCGTAGTACGGGTGAAAGTTATCCACCCCCACGACCGTGTCCCCGCGTGCGGCCAGGCCCTCGGCAACATGGCTACCGATAAAGCCGGCAGCCCCGGTGACCAGTATTGGCCGGCGAGGCGACCTGCTGGAAGCTGAGTCGCCATGGGTGCTCCCTACCACGTCAGTGCGGCCGCCATGCTGACCTCCAACCGTCTCCCTACCCCCGCTGCGACCTTCAGATACCGGCAGACGCTCGGCTGAAGTATAGGCATACCCGGGCTCCTGGATGCGCTTTCCGCGACCGAGCTGAGTCTCAGATTGCCTGCCTGCCGAAAGTCACACCAAGTACTGGTCCCTGGTCTCTGTTGCCCCCACGACATGTAGTGGTACACCCAGTACCAGTGGCCGAAGCAGCGAGCTACCGGGGCTCGCCGGCTGTGAAGTTTGGATGCCTACCAGTAGGGGGTTGCTTCATGAATGGATGGGCAAAGTTCCGACAAAGAGGTCGGATGCAGGGTACCGGGGGACGAAAGCCGGGACGCTACGTGGCACTAAGCCTCGTAGCAATCGTGCTTCTCATCGCTCAGGTAGTTCCCCTTGCATCACTCCGTACCGGCTCCGTCATGGCGTCGACGACGACTCTCTTTTCGGATAACTTTGAGCAGGACAAGCCGAACACCGTTCCCGCTGGATGGACCGTGGCCGGCGGTACCTGGACGGTGAGGAACGACGGCACTCGTGTCGCCAGCGAGACCAGTGACCTCTCAACCGTCAAAGAATTGGTCGCAGGCAGCAGCGCCTGGACCAACTATACCGTCCAGACCGATCTCAAGGTGACGGGTAGCACGACGCCGAGCGTCGGCATCGCCGCCCGGCGGCAGAATGTGGGCAACGGCTACCAATTCCTTCTGAAGCAGGGCGACGCCTGGTTCCTGGGAAAGCAGGTCAACGGCGTCTGGACGACCCTTGGTGCCGGGACCTACAACTACACGCTGAACACCTGGTACACATTTAAGCTCACCCTCAACGGGACGTGGCTCACCGCCTCGATCAACGGTACCCAGTTGATTAGCACGTCGGATTCCACTTTTGCCTCCGGCGGAATCAGCCTGCGCTTGAGCGGTAGCGGTGAGTTTGACAACGTGCTGGTGACTGCGGCCGGCACAGTCGAAACACCGCAACCATCCCCAACGGCCACGGTCGACCCGCCGTCGCCGACCGCGACCATCGATCCCCCATCCCCCACCGCGACCCTTGACCCGCCCTCGCCGACTCCCACGAAGACGGCAGCTTCTCCCACGCCCACCAAGACATCGGTTACTCCGACCTCCACGCCGGTCCCGCCAACGCCCACCGCGACGAAGACTGGCCCCACCGCCACGCCGACCAAGACACCCGTGGCGCCTACCGCCACCGCTACGACCGTGCCGCCGACGGCGACAGCCGTGCCGCCAACCGCGACTCCTGTCACGCCGACCGCAATTCCGAGTCCTGTCGCCGGTGCCGGAATCCACGTGCAGGGCAATCAGTTGGTCACGGGCTCCGGTCAACCCATTCGGCTGCTCGGCGCCAACCACTCGGGGACTGAGTTCGAGTGCGACCAAGGCTCGACAGTTCCCTACGGCTGGGGCATCGGCGATCACACATTCACCAGCAGTGACGTGGCCGCCCTCCGTTCGTGGGGCATCAATGCCGTCCGCATTCCGCTGAATGAGGACTGCTGGCTCGGCATCAACAACGTCAATCCGCTGTACGGCGGCATCAACTACCAGGATTACATTCAGCAGGAAGTGCGTACATTGGAGGCGGGGGGCGTCTATCCCATCCTCGATCTGCACTGGACGTCACCCGGTTCCTTCCAGGCCATCGGCCAGCAGCCGCTGCCGGACGAGGATCATTCGGTCGCCTTCTGGCAGTCGGTGGCTCAGATGTTCGGGTCGGATCCCAACGCGATCTTCGACCTGTTCAACGAGCCGTTCATCTACGGATCTGACACGAATACGAGTGATCCGTGGGGCTGCTGGCTCAACGGCTGCGCCTTCTTCTCCGCGTACACCACGACCGGCACCCGCTTTGCCTATAACTGGCAGTCGGCCGGCATGCAGCAACTCGTCAACACCATCCGCGCCGCCGGCGCCAAGAACCTCATCATGGTGGGCGGACTGGATTGGGCAAACGACCTGTCCGGCTGGATGAGCCACGAGCCCAACGACCCCGCCCATAATCTCGCCGTCGCCTGGCACAACTACCCCGGCGAGGGCTGCTCGACATCAACCTGCTGGGACAGCGTGGTGGCTCCCATCGCCAGTACGCTTCCCATCATCACCGGCGAAACGGGAGACAACGTCTGTTCCTCTGCCGGCTGGATCGGTCCCTTCCTGAACTGGGCCGACGCCCACAACCTCTCATACCTCGGCTGGACCTGGAACACCTGGAGCGACTGCCAGGATGTTCTGATCACCAGCTACAGCGGCACTCCCACCTCGAACTACGGGCAGGCCTTCCAGGCACACTTGCTCTCGGTGACCGGCGGCCCACCAGCTCCGACACCGCTGCCCACCGGTGCGCCCACCGCAACGTCTGTCCCAACCAGCATTCCAACGAACACACCGCTTCCCACCGGAGTGCCGACCAATACGCCGGTTCCGACCGGCACTCCGACGAAGACCCCGCTACCCACCGCGACGTCAACGATGGCGGCTCCGACCGCGACATCGACGGTGGCGTCCACGACACCGACACCCACGCCGACCGGCTTCCCGGTGACCTCAGCGAGCTTGAAGAACAAGGCCGGGATCAACATCGAGCCGAGCTTGCGTCCCTGGCACTATGCCGGCGCGGCGCCGGACGGCTGGTTCTGCCATGACGGAGTCGACTGTTACGTCGATCCCAACAATCCGTACCAGGTGCAGGGCATCACCAACATGGTCGATCAAGAGATGAAGCTGGCCGCCTCCCTCGGCGTGGCAACTCTCCGGGTCGAGTTCCCCTGGCCGCTGATCGAAACCAGCCGTGGCGTGTACGACTGGAGTCGCACCGACTTCATCGTACGAGAAGCGAACCAATACGGCCTGCAGCTCCAGCCCATTCTGGACTTCACCCCCCAATGGGCCAGCTCCGGGGATAGCACCAACTACTGGAAGATGCCGCCCACCAGTACGTCCGACTGGAGCAGCTTCGTCAGCGCCATCGTCAATCGCTACAAGAACAGCGTCCATTACTGGGAGCTGTGGGACGAGCCGGACGGTGGGAACTACTGGTGGAGCAATACCGGTTCCGGTGTGCAGCAGTTCGCACAGAGCATCGCCGCACCCGGTTACTCGGCCATCAAGAGTGCCGATTCCACGGCCAAGGTCATCGTGGATTCGTCGTATGCCGACACGGCCTGGTGGTCCAGCTTCGTCAGCTACGGCGGGCTGAACTCCTTCGACATCCTGAGCGTGCACGATTACGCCAACACCCCGCTGTCCAGTGTCCAGACCATGCAGAGTTGGCTCAATGGTCAGGGCATCGGCTCCCGCCCCATCTGGATTGGCGAGTACGGGCTCGATCAGGGCAGCAACACCACCAACGACACCTCCCACACCACGCTCATTCAGACCGTCCTGAATGGCTCCGGCTACCAGCAAGCGCAGTTCTACGAGTTGCGCGACGACTACGCCGCCAACTGCTGTCCCGTTTCCAACCTCAGCGGCAAGTACTGGGGAATCGTCCAGCATGACGACGTCACGCTGAACGCCGGTTACTCCCTCATGCAGTCGATGCTCGGCGGCACGACCATTGGTTCCACCGTCAACGGCTCACCGGGAGTAACGACCGGAGCAACGTCAACACAGCGCATCGTCGGCATGCGGCCGATGCTGGCGAGGTCGACCAACCCGCAGGACACGTCGGGAGCCGCCCTCGTGACGCTCACCCGGATGGTCTGGTGGTTCGATCCTCTCCGCGCTCATCGCGCCGCGGCGCCGGCCCGCGTTCACTCGGTAGGTAGAGTCATCTCCCGCTTGCCCTTCGCCGAGTAGCCGCTCACCGCTCCTCTCCTGGAGGAGGCCTCGGGGCCTGGCCCCGAGGCCTCCTCCCGTTTGCATTCACCTTCAAATGCATCTTTGAGGGTCAGGGGCGACAAACGGATAGTGGTGCAAAGCGCCAGCAGAGCGCGGCGCCGGGCCGGCGCCATCATATCGGGTGGAGGGAGAACGCGGTGTTGATCGCCGACGAGAAACGGGCGCTGCCCGGTCCATATGTCATACGGCCCGCGGCCGGCAGGCATGTCTGGACGCCGGCCGCGCTCGTCTTGCAGGATGCAATTCTCATTTACGCCTCGCTGGTCGCAGCGTACATCATGCGCTACGACTTTGGACTCGGTCCGCCCATCCATGCCGTCACGTCGTTCCTGACGTACCAGATGCTGGCGGTCCCTCTGATCTGCGTCATGATCGTCCTGCTGTTCCGCAAAGGTCTATATCAGCGGAGTCTCAATGCCGATATCGGCCCGCAGCTCACCGCGATCGTCGGATCCGCGACCGTGAGCGTCGGCATCCTCGTCGTCGCCAGTTACATGCTCCACCAACTTGAGTATTCACGCGGTGTGATCGTCTTTCTGTGGGTCGGACTCATCGTCCTTCCCGGCCTGGGCCGCCTCAGCGCCCACTTCGGACGGAAGATGCTGTACCGCCGAGGCATCGGTGTGCGCCGCGTCCTGGTCGTCGGAGGAACTGAGCACGGCAAGATGATCATGCAGAGCGTCCGGTCGCGGCCGACGCTTGGGTACGACATCATCGGGTTTGTGGATCGGCGGGGCGAGAGCAGAGTCCCGGATTTTGGCCGCTTCAAGCGATTAGGACACGTCGAGGATGTGCCGGAGATGATCACGGAGTGGGGGATCGACGAGGTCATTGTTGCGCTACCCGGCTCCGCCTGGCAGGATGTCGCTCCGGTGGTCCGCGCCTGTCACGAACAGGGTATAGAGCTCAAGTTCATCCCCGACATGTTCCAGATGCGCCTCAGCCAGGTCCATATGGACGCGCTTGATGGGATTCCGCTCTTGGCCGTGCGCGACCAGGCAACTCTTTGGTTCCGTCTCACCATGAAGCGCGCGTTCGACCTGCTTGTCGGCTGCATCCTCCTGCTGCTGGCCGCGCCAGCGGTAACGGCGGCAGCGATCCTCATTCGCCTGGATTCCCAGGGGCCTATCTTCATCCGACAAGTGCGTGTGGGGCGCCACGGCCATCTTTTCTCCTGCTGGAAGCTGCGCAGCATGCACCAGCGGGCAGCTGAAAATCTGGCAGCACTGCGGCAATACAACACCGCGGGTGGCCCGATATTCAAAATGCGGGACGATCCACGTCGCACCCGGGTCGGACGCTATCTGCGGATGCTCAGCCTCGACGAATTGCCGCAACTCTGGAACGTTGTGCGTGGCGACATGAGCCTGGTCGGCCCGCGGCCGCCGCTGCCCGAAGAGGTGGATCGCTACGAGCCGTGGCAGCTACGCCGTTTGCACGTGACCCCCGGACTTACCGGGCTCTGGCAGATCAGTGGACGAAGCGACCTGTCATTCGACGAGATGGTGATGATGGACATCGCGTACATCGATAACTGGACGCTCAGCCTGGACTGGAGCATTCTGCTCAAGACGATTCCTGCCGTGCTCGCCGCCCGCGGCGCATATTAGAGCGATTTGTCAATAGGTTGGGCGTGGCCGCATGGTGATGTCAGGCGTGCATACTCCCTCGACCTGAGGTCCGGGTCCCGACCCTGACCCCGGGCAGATCGTGATCCTGGACAACCTCTCGGTCCACAAGCGACCGGCGCTGCACCAGCTCACCCATACCGCCGGCTGCCGGGTCCTCTTCCTGCCCAGCCACTCGCCCGACTTCAACCCCATTGAGCCGGCGTTTGCCGAGATCAGGGCCCACCTCCCGCACCCGGCCGGCCGCATGTGCGAGGGATTGGAGGCCGCGATCTGCCGCGCCATCGATCGCGTCTCGGCCGATCACGCCCGCAACTACTTCCACCATGGCGGCTACCGCTCATCCAGCCAATGAATCAGCAGATGGCTCTCATAAGCCACACCGATCCCGCGGTGCTGCCTCCCTCACTTGACGATGAAGGAAGCAGCAGCATCATTCCAGGCATAGAGCGGCTTCCAGGTCGCGCCGAAGACGCCGACTTTGAGGACGTACGAGCCGGTCGTAGCCGACATCGGGACCGTCCAGGCGACGGATACGGAGCGCGACGCGCCTTCAGGTACCGACACGCTGGTCTGTGCTGTCTGCCACACCTTCTTGCTGCCTTCGTACAGTTCAAAGTCGACGAGAGCGTTGGTAAGGGGCGCATCCTGCGTGCTGATATCGGCGGCCAACGTGACCTGATCTCCGGCCGAGACGGAAGACGGCTGGACCGTTCCCGCCACCCGAACCTTGGGCCAGGCAACCCCATCCACGGCGAATGTCGCGGCGTTGTCGTTCCAGGCATACAACGGCGTCCAGTTGGCTCCAAAGACGCCGACCTTCAAGTGGTACGTTCCACTCCACGCGGTCGAAGACAGCGAACAACTACCGGAAACGGTGACCGGGACGCCACTCAGACTGACGGTCTGATCCTTCTGACAGACACGCGCCCCCTGACTGTCGTAGACCTCCATATCCACGATCACCGATCCGACCGCCCCCGTGCTGGCCACGGTCGCACCGATGGCTTGGGTTTGTCCGGCGCGGAGCGCCCGCGCGCCAACCGCCCCGGAGACTGTGACCTTCAATGGAGGAACGGCGACCGGAGCCGGGAGAGCCGGCCAACGCAGCCGCGGCGCCGGCGTCGTGCCGGCGAGATCCAGGACGACGGCGCTATAGGGCGCAATGGTGTACGTGAGCCGGTTACCGTGCACAACGCCGCCGTTTATCGGTCCCGGGAGCCGGTGCTGGGGGGATGGCATGCGAACGCCGTCGTAGATCGCGTCGAGGTCGCTGACGCTACCCGCGGCACCGGACAGACGGTAGATATGGAGCCGGTGGCCGGCCGGCGACCTCCGCTGAAGTTCGATCACGACATGGTGCGCCGTGGGGCGCTTGTTGACGAGCAGAACCCGAATGGAACCAGACTTGCCTGAGGTCGCGTAGGAACTGAGGACGCTTGCCGCATCGTCGGTCTGTTGACTGGCGAGGACCCGGCGCCCCATGTGGTCCCACAGGGCCATCGCGTAGTACGTCGGCATGGGAGAATCGGCCGGGCGCGCGTCGTGGGCACCGTAGAGCAAGCCCCAGCCGTCGCTGCGGTGGATGGTGAAGTAGTCCTGTCCGGCAACACCTGATACGGCGAAGGCGCCGATCATGTCGGCGACGGCGAGCGCGTGGCCAAGCGTGGGCGTGAAAGTATTGTGCTGATCGCGGTTCCCGAGGTTCCATTCCGTGATGTACACGGGCAACCGCCGCGTGTCATAGGCGCGCACGATGTTCTCGATCGCGGCCCACGGGCCGTGCGGCGATAGCCACCACTGTGGCGAGCGCATCGCGTTGTTCCAGTCGCTGCCGTCGTAAAAGTGAAGAGTGATGCCTCCCACTTGACCGCTCCCGTACCGATTCCCCGCGCCGCGCAGGAACATCTTGAGACCGTCAAGGTTGAGCCAGTACCAGACGTTCATTCCCACTGGCCCCAGCACGGCGAGATGTGGATCGACTTGATGCATGGCACGAGCCTGGGCATTGAAGCCGTCGATGTAGGTCTGATAGGCAGGGTCGTCCGCCCGATGGAGCAGGTGCCAGTCCTCTTCATTCCCTACTTCCATTGCGGCTGGAATGTGGAGTCGCTGATCGTATTGCACCCAGGCTGCCGCGTTCTGGGGCGAGTTCGCCGCATAACTCCGGCCGGGCGGGTTGGGAATGTTACCTCGAAAATTTGTCTGAAACAGGATGTGGGTCGCTCCGAATGATCGCGCCCATGTCCACAACCGCAAGGGCGACGTATGACTGGTCCCGTACGTTTGGGGGTCCTGCCAGTCGTATGAATCGGCGGGGCTGCCGCCGGGAAATCGCACGACACGAATTGGGGTCTGCGCGAGGGCCCTCGCCGACGCGCGGCTCCCCTCCGCCGGCTCGTAGTACGCGCTGTAGTTGATGCCAAAGAAGGTGTTGGGGAGTGTCCGACGGATACTGCCCGGGTCGATCAGAATCGTCCCGGAGGTCGGCGCGCCGGATGCGTAAGCCGGCAGCGTGGTCTTTGAAATCGGTCCCGCCAATTCAATGGCCCAGCAACATAAAGCAGCTGCCAGGCCCAAACGCCAGACGAGGCTCGTAAACGGGACGTGGGTACTACCGCGCATGTCTTGATCTCCATTGCTCGAGGTGCGTCGTCACGTGAGTGGTTCCCACGTTACGCGCGCGGGCGATCTCGAACCTAGAGGCAAATGCCAGTCGGAAGCGTCTGCATCACGACATTCCCGCTTGACGCCCATACGATTCAGAGCATGGACGGGATGGATTGGGGGATGGGATGAACGGATGGCTTTTGTTTGCCGTGGCCCATGTGACGGTCTTCGACGCCGGGTTGGCGGTTGTCGTCGTGCTGGGCCTGCTGTATCAGCGGCGCCATCCTTTTGTCGTCTGCTGGACCCTCACGACGTCTCTCATGGTGGCCTTCAGTCTGATCCTCGGCCGGCTCGCCAGCCTGCTATATCAGGATCCGCGGCCCCAGACGGTTATTCATCTAGCCCCTCTCCGTCCATTTGAGCTGCTGCTGCCACACGCTCTGACCAACAGCTTTCCCTCCGCGCACGGCATACTGACAGCGCTCATAGCCACGGCGGTGCTGCTGATCCACCGCCGATGGGCAATTCCGTTCATCGTGCTGGCACCGGTCATTCTGTGGGCGCGGGCCGGCGTCGCGTTGTATCCCCTCCTCGACACGCTCGGCGCCTGGGCAGTGGTCGCGGCGGCGGCGGCTGGAGCAGCCGCCATCGGGCCCGTTATCACGGCGCTGGTCCTTCCCGCGGTCTCCCCAACGTGGTCCTTCGAACTGTTTCGGTTGCGTCACCGGCGATTGCTGTCGCAGGTCTGGCAGGTGCCGATTCATTTGCTAGGTGCACGGGTAGCGCGGCACCACTAAGCTAGTTTCAATGTCCCGGGACTCGGCACGAGAGAGTCATCCGGGAATGCGTCAAGGGGGATCCAATGCGGCGTTATCTTGAGACCTTTTTTCAATACTGGCGCTTCGCCGTTCTGCCGATTCTGATTTTCCCGGCGGCAGCGATCGCCGGGCTGGTGCTCATGGGCGGTGGTTACAAGGCGCAGGCAAATGTCTGGGTCAATCAGAGCGCGCTGAAGCAGCTCGCGTACATCAACATCGGTTTCACGCCCGCTCAGAATCTTGCCACGAACCTGTCACAGATGCTGGGTAGTCCGATGTTTGCCGGAGCAGTGATGCAAGCTAGCCCGCAGTACGCGGCCATCGCCCATCACAGCCAACAATGGGCAGCCCAGGATCTGCACAAGAACGTGACGTTCACGGCGACAGGTCCCAATGTTGTCACCGTCACCTATGCGTCCAACAGTCCGCGGGCACTTCCGGTCCTGACCGCGCTGCTCCGTCAAGCTCCTATTCAATTCGCGCAGCTAACCCACGATCCGTCAGCCACGGGCGTGTACCGGGTCGTCGACTCGCCGGCCTTTGTCGCAGCCTCGAGCAAGAAGCAAGAGCTACTGATTCTGGGACTGGGTCTCCTGGCCGGCGTGTTGTTGAGCGGGCTATTTGTCAGCATTCGCACGTCGATGGATCACGCGCGCGTACAACTGGAGGACGTAGGAGACATGACCGGGTTGCCTGTGCTCGCGGCGATTCCGCACGGCCTCGGTCTTCATCTTGGTGAGGAGGCCGTATAAGATGGCTATCGCAGAACACATGGAAGAGGCGGAGGAGTATAGCTCGCCTCTCTCGCTGCCCGACGAGGCGTATGAGGTGTACCGCCATCTCTACGGCAAATTGCAATTGCACCCCGGCTCCCGGGCCGTGGTGGGCATTACCAGCGCCATCCGGGGCGAAGGACGCACCACGGTCGCTCTGGGCCTGGCCGCCACGATCGCCCAGGATAGCGCCGAGCCGGTCTTGGTGGTCGAGGCAGACATCGAGAACCCACAGCTGCACGAGCTGCTGGGCGGGCCGCGGCGCGGCCTGGTGGACGCCGTAACCGACGGTGAGCCGCTCGCCGGCGTGATGACTCCGATAACACCGAATCTCCTGGTCGTGCCGGCCGGTTCACACCCCGAGAATGTCGGCGCGTTCTTTTACCGTCTGGCAACAAGCCGACTTCCGCAAGGGGATGGCTGGTGGCCGGCCGTTGTCATCGTCGATTTGCCGCCCATCATGAATTACGGCTACGGTCCCATGATCGCCGGAATTGCCGATGTACTTCTGATGGTGACCCGGGCGAATGTCACACCGACGACGCTCGTCCGCGAGGCCGTGGCTCGCCTGGAAGGCAATCGGCCGCGTGGCCTGGTCCTGAACGACCACCGCACGTATCTCCCCTCCTGGATATCCAGAGCCGGTTAGGCCGCTCGGATATGACCAGCCTTCTTCTGCTCCTGCTCTCCTTTGTCGGCGTCGGCCTCGCGACCGGCCTACCAACCGGCCTGCGGCGCGTCTTGTTGGCGGTGCTGATCGCGGGCTACGTCGCGTACGCGTACCATGCAGGCTGACCTGGCAGTCGGTCCCGGCCTCGCCGCGTGGTCGCGGGCCCACCGACAACGCAGCCCGGTCGTATTCGGAGGGTTGGTGCTGGCGCTCGGCGCCGCCGATCTGACGGCGACGGTCGTCGCGGGGGCGTTCATCGCGCAGGTACTGCTCGTCGCGCTCATAGTCGGGAGCGCGGTTGCCGTCTGGATCTGGCGGCACCCGGAGCGTGGCATCTATGTCCTCTTCGGTGCCTCCACCGTCCTGCCGATGTACTACAGTAACGCCTTCCCCGACTATGTCGGACAGTTTCTGCCTTTCTTCCTTGACATCAGCATGTGGACGCACACGCGGCTAATCGTCAGCGTCAATGAGCTCTTCATGGCGCTCGTGCTGCTGATCCTCATCATAAAGAGCCGGCACGGACGAGCACGCTTCGACGGCGGCATGCTTATGCTCCCCCTCGGGCTCTACATGCTGATGGTTGGTATCAGCGCCGTCCACGGCTTGCTGTCCGGCGGAACGATGTATCTCGTGCTGTGGGAAATCCGGGCGCAAGTCTACCTTTTCGTGGCATACATCCTCACCTGCAGCCTCATCAGAAGTCGCGACCAGGTCTGGGCCCTGTTCTGGATCCTGGTCATCGCCGTCGGTTTACGGGCGGTGGAAGGCACGATTCGTTTCTTTGTGATGGCACGCGGTCACGCCCAGGAACTGTATCCGCACGAGCAGTCCTTCTTCTTCAACGGATTCCTCACGCTCTACCTCATCCTGTTGTTCTATCGAAGCCCGCCCCGGCTCCGTCGGGTTGCCACCTACTTCCTTCCCTTCGTGGCCTTCATCACTCTGGCCAATGAGCGGCGCGCCGCCATTGCCGCCCTGGGGGTGGCGTGGATCGCTCTGGGTCTCATCGTGTATGTGACGCGCCCCGAGCACCGCAACCTGATCCGCGCCATCGCCATTACCCTCGCGATCGTCTTTCCTCCGTACTACCTCGCGTTCCAGCATCAGAACGGGTCGATCGCGCTGCCGGCGCGAGCAGTCGCGTCGTTCGTGAGCCCGACGGCGCGGGATGCGCTGTCTGATCAATACCGGAACAACGAAGACGCCGATATCAGATTCACCATGAAGACGAGCCCCATCTACGGGTATGGCTTCGGGAAGCCGATGCTCCTGCCCTACCCACTCCCGGACATCAGTAAGATCTACGTCTTCTGGAACATCATGCCGCATAACAGTATCCTGTGGGTCTGGATGCGCCTCGGGACAATTGGCTACCTGCTTTTCTGGTTTCTCATTGGCCAGGGGATTATTGTGTCCCTCGGCCTCGCCCGCCGGCTGCGGGATCCACGTTTGCAAGGCATCGCGGTGTTCGTTGCGCTGATGATTGTGCAGGAAGTCATCTTTGGCTATCTGGATCTGCAGTGGGTCAAATACGGCAACCTCATTGCAGTGGGCGTCCTGCTCGGCCTGCTCTCGCGTCTGCCCGCTGCCGATAGCTCGCCGGAACCTGTCGAGGAGATCACATCCGCGTCTCCACGGCAGGCTGAGCCGTTGCCGATGCCGCGCCCGTTCTCCGTTGCCGACGGTAAACTTCGACGAACCAGCATCCCGCGATGACGCCGGGCCGTCCGCTGGAGATTCTGTGGCTCGCTCCGTACCTCCCCACGCCCACGTTCGGTGGCGGGACGCGCGTCTACCACCTCATCAAAGCAATGGCCGCGACGTGCCGGATCGATCTGGTGGCTGGGGAAGAAAACTGGGAGGAGCGGTATCTCGACGAGTTGCGAGCCCTCTGTCGGTCGGTTCACGTCTTTCCGCGTCCCATCGCGGCACGCCACGGGCGCCGGCGGTGTCAGCTGCGGTCATTGGCAAGCCGCCACTCGGCTCAGCACTGGATGACCCGCGCGGCGGCAATCCAGGATCACTTGCACGCCACCCGAGGCGATAGGGCGTATGACGTCGCGATCCTGGAGCATTCCTTTGTCGGGTGCTATTCCTTGCCACCCCATACCCTCACCGTGGTCGATCAGCATAACGTTGAGAGCGAGATACTGGTCCGGGCCGCGAAGCATGACAGGTCGCGCGTTCGCCGCCTGTACAACCGTCTGGAGGGGTGGAAATACGGCCGCGAAGAGCGGCACGTCTGCGCGCAGGCCGATCTCATCGTTGCCACGTCTGAACGCGATCGCGACACCATGGCATCCTGGCAGCCTGCCCCACCGGTGACGGTGGTTCCCAATGGGGTTGACGGCGCACGCTTTCACCCAATGGCGCCCGGACCGGAAGGCCCTCCCAATGTCCTCTTCGTGGGCGCCATGCACTACGCGCCGAACGCGCAGGCAGCACAATACTTCGCGCGGTCGATCTGGCCACATGTACGGTCGCAGGTTCCGGATGCAACTTTCTCAATCGTGGGTGGAAGTCCACCGCCCGATGTCAGGCAACTGGCTGACCTACCCGGTGTCGTGATCGAAGGCTACGTTCCCGATGTTCGGCCGCATCTGTCGCGTGCCGGCGTGGTTGTCGCTCCGCTCGCGATCGGCGGCGGAACGCGCTTGAAGATCCTCGAAGCCCTCGCGATGGAACGAGCGGTTGTTAGTACGTCGGTCGGAGCCGAGGGACTGGACGTCGAGCCCGGGCGGCACTTGCTGATTGCCGATGAGCCGTCGGCGTTTGCCGGGCACGTCGTTCGTCTCCTGCACGATCCGGCAGAGCGCGCGCGCCTTGGGAGAGAGGGCCGGCAACTGGTCACAGGGCAGTATGACTGGGCAACCCTCGGGACGGTCTTCAAGTCTGCTATCGTTGGGGCCTTACAATGTTGCGCCGACGCGACGCCCGAGGCGCATGAGGTCGCAGCCAGTGTCCACCCCTCCACCACATAGGATTCACGTGAGCAAGGCGAGGAGGCTCATATGTGCCCTCGTGCTCATACCGCTCGCCGCCGCCACGACAGCCGCCTGTGTCCAGGCGCAGAATGTGGCCCCCCATCCTGCCGCCACCTCGTCAGCCGGCGCTACACGATCAACAGCACGGGCGCAACATATGAGGTCACCGGCGACACGGCATCCGCACGGACTGCACGTGGTGGGGCGGCAGATCGACGATGCACGAGGGCGCGCCATTCGCCTGCTGGGAGTTAACCGGTCCGGCAGCGAGTTTGAGTGCATTCAAGGCGGTGCCCCGACGTCACGCGGGTGGGGCATATTCGACGGTCCGGTCGATCCGGTGTCGGCTCGGGCTATCGCCGCCTGGGGCGCCAATGTCGTTCGGATCCCCCTCAACGAAGATTGCTGGCTTGGTCTGAATGGTGTGAATGCCACGTACGGAGGCGCTGCGTACCGGAAGGCAATCGTGTCATACGTTCACGTCCTGCACGAGGCGGGCCTGTACGTCATCCTCGATCTGCACTGGAGCGCACCGGCCGCTGTTCCGGCACAGTCCCAACAGCCCATGCCTGATAGTGATCACTCTCCGGCCTTCTGGCGCTCAGTCGCTTCCACGTTCCGCCGTGACGGAGACGTTGCGTTCGATCTCTACAACGAGCCATTTCTTTATTCCAGCTACTTAGCGAACTCAACCACCGACGCCTGGACATGCTGGCTGGATGGGTGCAATCTGTCGCAGTACCTGACCGGAGGGTCTCCGTATACCAAGGCCCTGACGTGGCATGCGGCCGGGATGCAGGCGCTGGTACAAGCGGTGCGCTCAACCGGCGCCCGCAACCTCATTCTCGTGGCTGGGCTCGATTGGGCAAACGATCTGAGTGGTTGGGCGGCCCATGAGCCCTCCGATCCCATTCACAATCTCGCCGTGTCGTGGCACAGTTATCCGGGTGAGGCCTGCTCGACGCCGACGTGCTGGAATCAAAACATCGCTCCCCTCGCTCGCATGGTACCGGTGGTCGTCGGAGAAACGGGCGACAACGTGTGTAGTCACGCGGCCTACGAGCCATCGTTCTTGAGTTGGGCCGACAACCACAACCTGAGCTACGTCGGATGGACCTGGAACACCTGGTCCGGAGACTGCAAGAACATTCTTATTCAGAGCTACGCCGGCACGCCGACGGCGAACTACGGCCGGATCTTCCATGACCACCTCACTCGCCTCGCGCACCGGCCGGCCTCGACGAACGGCCCCGCTCCCGCCCTTCACATGCCGCCGCTTCCGCCGTTATTTGCAGAGACTTTTCACGGTGACCGCGTTCATATGGCTCCGCGAGGATGGCAGATCGCCGGCGGCCGGTGGGTCGTGGCGCGGGATGGCAACCTCGTGATCCGTCAGAATACGGTCAACCAGTCCACATCCAAGGTCCTGTTCCGGCCCGGATCGTGGTCTGACTACAGTCTCTCCACCCGTATCAAGACATTTAGTACTACCGCATCGATTGGCATTGCGGGACGATGTATTGGTCCGGATGACTGCTACGTCTTCATCCTCCACAATGGTGACGGCTGGTACCTCGGACGCCGCAATGGTTCCGAATGGGCGTCTCTGGCGTCGGGACAATTCTCCTACTCTACCCGCGTCTGGTACCGACTGGGATTGCAGTTCACCGGTCCGATCGTATCGGCGACGGTCAATGGCCGCCGCGTCATTTCAGTCCGCGACACCGGACTCGTCGCCGGCGGTATCGCCCTCCTCGCCCGCAGCCGGGGAGACTTCGCCCGCATATGGGTGAAAACGCAATGAGCACGTCTAGCGGTGATGCCCGTGTCCTGATCGGGGTGCACGGTGGTGGTTTCAATGGGATCGACACGTATGCGGAACAGGTAGCCGTCGCAGCGGCTTCGGTAGGTCGGTTCGTCACGCTCGTGGCGACGACCGAGGAGGTGGCCCGCGATCTGGAGTGCAGACTCCGCGACTTCGACATCCACATTATTCACCTCGGTCTCGCGTCTGATGCTGGCACGAGCGCCGCCGACCGGTTGTGGCCGGGGCGAATTCGCCGGCGTCTGGCCGGAGCGCTTGCCGCGACACTCCAGAGTCACAACGTTCGGTATCCCATCGCTCACCTCAATCACCCGGGATTGGCACTCGCCGCGCGACTCGCAGCATCTCGGGTGTGCGTTGCCGCGTGGTTCTATCCACACTCTTTGACCGGACGGGTCGCCGAAACATGGCGACACACCGGGCGAGCCGGCACCCGGCGTGCCGTTCTCACCTTTAAGTCCGTGTCTCACTATTTGAACGACCAGGCCGGGTATCACAGTGCGGATTGCGTCATCACCCCGACGGCTTTGCTCGCAACTCACCTCAACCACCGTGGGATCCCGGCGATTGCCTGCCCGCCACCTGTTCATCTCGCAAATGAGAGCGAGGGCCGGAACCGCAATCGCGGGCTCCCTTATCGCTTCATTCTTTGCAGCGGCGACCTCTCACATCCACGCAAGAATGTGGCCGCTGCCCTGCGTGCCCTGCGCATGATCCCAGCATCGGTCGGGACCGTCAGCGTCGAAGCGATCGGCCGCAACGGCCACCTGCTGGGGAAGGATGTGGAGCGTCTGCCGGCACATATCTCAATGACTTTTCCCGGCCCATTGCCTGCACATGAGGTGCATCGCCGCATGCGCGAGGCGGACGCCCTGCTTTTCCCCAGTCTGTTCGAGGAATGGGGATACGTGGCCGTCGAGGCCCTGCTCAACGGGACGCCGGTTGTCACCCTTCCGGTGTATCCGTTCGCCGAGATGCTCCAGGAGGGGTTCGGCGTCCGCGCTGCCAGCATGACGGATGAGGGGTATGCCGAGGCTATCCTGTCCTTGCTGGCTCTGCCTCCCGATCCGACATTGGCAGACCGGGCGCGAAAGGTATTCGGGGCCGAGGCGATAGGAGCTCGCCTTATATCGATCTGGTCAGACCTGGGCCGTGAGCCGGTTGCCGGCCTCAGTGCCTGACTGGTCGCCCATGATCCGCGCGTAGCGAGGGAGGACGCAGGGCCGCACGTTGATCAGCCGGCCCGACTGGCCGCCGGACGACACAAATCGGGCAATAGCGGCCAGTCCAGGAGCCCGATCCCAGATTGTTCCGGAGAACGCCCATAGGCAGGTATCCAGACCGCCAAGGAGCCATCCGGGTTGGCGGGACCGCAGGAGCGTCTGTTCGGCCCGCTCCAGATCCCGCACATGGTTGACCGTTTCAAACGGTGTCCAGCCGTCCCAGTGCCCCGACGTGTAATTGATCGCGACGAAGTCACCGTCGCGATACTGAATGGCTGGACCGTCCCCGAAACCGCTCTTGCTGAGCATGTAGCTGAACCCCGCACCCTGCACCGCGAGCGCAAGTGACGGGGACAGAGGACCGGGAGCAAAGTGCTCATAGGGACGGTACGCCTCGAACAGGGGGGAAAGCCGGGAGTCACGCACCAACTGCCGCACCCGACTGCGCCAACCGGCCGTCTGCGTGCCGCCGGGATCGGCGGCGCCGTCAAAGCCGGCTCCCCGCGGCGTGAACCGCAGCCGCATGAACGGTGCGTGGGAGAGAATGTCGAGGGGAAGGCGGGGACGATCTCCGGAGACCAGAGGCGCGTCCATCGTCGCCCACCATCCCGTGGGGCGCAATGCCGGTGCGACTCGGTTGGAGACGTCCTGTAGAGCCGGGCCAAGGTGCCGGCCCAGCTGGTCCGGCGTGAGCAAGGACTCGATGGCAGCCCCCGTGCCACAGCTGGCCAGGAGGATCTCCGCATGCGGAAATACGCCTCCCTGATCACGCGAGACGGAGACGAGGTCCAGCGGAGAGGGGTGCGCGAGGAGAGACTGGGCAGTGAGAGCCAGGCCGGCACGCACACCCGTGAGGGCGAGAAGATCGAGCACGGCGTACAGGTTCTCCATCTCGCGCAACATCCCGGTCCAGAAAACCAAGGACGTCAAGACGCGACCCTGCGAGACCCACGCGCGCAGGTCCTCGTCGCTGGGATCGTCCGACACCGTACTCACTTCCACATGCGACGTCGAGGGGACAGCCGAGAGCACCGGTAGCGGCGGGCGGGCCGGGTCGATCAACTGGAACGATTGGCCCAACTCGGACAGGCGGAAGAAGTCACTGTCTTCGAATTGACGCCCCAGAATCGGCGTCGCGGTCGCCGCGATATCGGACGATAGACGATCGATGACGGTCGACTGTGGTACGCCATAGATCGCTATCCTGTCTTCCCGCACCGCCGTGGGCAGCCACGACGAGACGAGGACCGGATCCCCCAGGAGCCATCCTCGCCGTTCTGATTCCCAGCGATGGGCCAAACGCGCGGTAACCCGGCTGTAGTCGTCACCCGGCTGAATGACATCCAGGCGCGTGACCGAAAACCCGAGGTCCTGCAGGTGCTCAACGAGTTCGTCCGAGACTCCCACGGCGAGAATCTGGCGGCAGCCGTGCTCAAGAAGGGCACATACGTCGGCATCTGGGACGGACGCCTCCAGTCCAACGGCGCGACGATACACAATCTCGGGATACAGGTACGCGTCAATGCCCTCGAGGGCAGTGCTGGGATGAGCATTGACCAGAACGGCTGTGTCGGGCCAGTCGATGCCCAGGCTCTGGAATATGTCGTCGTACAAACCGGCGACATCCTCCTCGCCGACACGGTGGAGAGAAACCCGGCCGTCGCATGCCAGCCGTTCCAGCGCCGGTGAGAACATGACGTCTCCGCGCACGACGGCTGTGAGATCAAAACGGTTGGCGGCCGCCTCGAGCGCTTCTATATGGCGCCCTCCCACGACCAATCCCCCCGAGAGCTCGGCCGTCTCATACCGGCGGAGATCGCCTCCGCCGTAGTGTCCGCCCGCCCGCGGCGCGTCGTAGTAGACCTCACTCAGGGACCCGGCCGCGGCTGCGGCCCAGGACAGAGTTGCCGCGACGGCGTTGTTCTGCCGATGTCCGTATCGGGCTGTATAGAGTAGGAGTTGCCGGCGGACAGTGGTCACAGAGCTCCCGGACGGCAGACGGCAAGAACCCACTTGGCACACCAGGGCGGACCATACCGATGCCAGGAGCCGACGGAGAACCGGCCCGCGCGCAACATCGCGTGAAACTCCGACGGGCTGTAATGGCGGACAATGCTCTGCCACTCGGGTAGAACCCCGCCACCGCGCCAGGTCGTCACCCAGCGCGAGGGCCGGCGGCCGACATAGCGCGGGTAGCGCAGCAGCCACCACGGGGAGTTTGAGCTTATGTCGATCCATGCCGCGCCATCCGGTTTCAAGACGCGACGCATCTCATTCAACGCGGCGACTGGATCGGCGAGGTGCACGAGAAGATCGATGCTCAGCAATGCGTCGAAGGTATCGTCCGCGAAGGGCAACGTGCTGCCGGCATCAAGCTGCATCGTCGTGAGGTTCGGCGAGTCGGTTTCTCGCGCCCTCTGTTCGGCCAACTCGAGCATCCGGGTCGAGATGTCACACAGGGTCACGTGATAGTCTCGGGCCAGCGGCACAGACATGCGGCCCATTCCGCCACCCAGATCAAGGACAGACGCGCCGGCCGGCACCTGAGCACGAACACTCGTCAGAATGTCATCGCGCTTCTCGGCATAGATGCCGTGGAACGGATTGTACTCCTGATCGGGCTTGAAGTGACTTACGTAGCGATTACTACGAAAAACATCTCCGTCAATCACCGAGGCTCTCCCACAATTTCCCGCAGTGGCGGCTTTTCCGATGCGCCACCCGCAATATCACGGTAGTAATCCAAAAGTATCTCGGTCGTCCGGTCGAGGGCGAAAGAGGCGATGCTGAGCCGTGCGCCCCGTCCTAAGCAGCCCAGCAGCACCCGGTCGGCAACGAGCCGAGACATGGCCTTCGCGAGCTCCGGCACGTTGTTCGGAGGTACCAGCAAACCGTTACATCCGTCGGAGATCACCTCGCCGAACCCGCACCCCGAGGTCGCGATAACCGGCTTCCCCAGGTCAAGGGCTTCCAGGCAGGTGTTTGCCAGGTTCTCCCATAAAGACGGGAGGACGGCGAACAGGCAGCCTTTAATGATGGGATACAGGGCAGGAGCAGCGCAGCGATCAAAGAAATGGATGCGCTCTTCAAAGGCCCGATTGTGTGACCTGATGTATTCGCGCATCGAATACCCTCGGTACCCGCAGTCATTACCGACAAAGGCGATATGCAGATCCGAACGTGCTCGCAATACCTCCGGCAGCGCCTGCGCCAGCACATGGACGCCCTTTCGCTCTTCCAGACGGCCGAAGTACAGGATGTATTCTCGTCCCGCCAGTGATCCCGGCAGATCTTCGGCAGTGTTCGCGTATCGCTCCCGAAAGTCCACGCCGGTTCTGATGACGGTAATACGCGAGCGCGGAATCGACCAGCGCTCAGAGACACGGTCCGCCAGGGCCTCCGTCGGGGAGATAATTCCGATTGATCGCCCTGCCTGCAATCGCTCCAACCGATCAATGCTGTTGGTCCGTAGGCCGAGAGTCTCTCCATCGAGCTCATAAACGAGCCGGCTCGGCGTGGCCAGCCTGGTGATGAGACGCCGCCGCAGTCGGGGATCCAGGGCGGCCACCCAGGCCTCGGCCCGGTACTCGCAGGCCTGAATGATATCGGGGACGCGGGGCAGATGGGCGATTGTCCGTGCCACCGCGGCCGAACGAGTGAGCAAGTGCGGGCGCGGAGGCCGAGCGATGCTGATCACGGTGACGTCATCCACGATGGCCGTGCCATGGGATCCTTGCGACTCCGTGATCACCCACACCCGATGGCCGAGGCCCGCCAAGGCGGCAGCCGTCTTCGCCGTGTACGTGGCAATGCCCCCGGTGTTTTCTTCAGACGGATACTCTTGCGAGATAAAGCAGATGTCCATGAACCCTCAGTCGGCGCCCGCGTTGTTCTCGCACAACTGTGTCGCTCTGAGGCCTGCGGGGGTAGATGCACTTGCGCTGTCCGATCGGGTTCGCTGATGCATTTGACAGTACCTCAATAAGGGGCGCAGAGCTATGCTGCGCTTAGCTGCTCGAGTGGTGGAGAACGTGGGAGGACATGGTGGAAGGGCCGGTGCTTGGCACCGAATTGCAAGACGTGCAGCGCATCCTGGTCGTGGCATACGGCCATACTGCGGACACGCTTCCGGCCGGGCCCTGTTTGGCTGCTTTACGCAACGCATATAGCGACGCGAACATCGAGCTGCTCGTGCTCACGGATGTGGCCGAGTTCTGGTCGTCGTGTCCGCACATCGACGGGATCCGCGTTATGCGCGATTTTCGCCACAAAGGAACACGTTTCGCTCGCGTCGAGCAACTATGGGCAATGACGCTTCTGGGTCTCCGGCTGCGCGGGAAGTACGATCTGGTTCTGGTGCTTCACGCGGGATCGTGGCCATTCTCGTACCTCGCGTATGTCACGGGCGCTCGGTATCGGGCGGGACTGCGCGGGCGGTTCCCGGCCCGGTGGCTCACGCACGCTCCTGAGCCGGCCGGAGGAACCATCTCTTTCCGTGAGGAGAACCGCCAGGTGCTCGCCTCCATCGGCGTGCCGGTGCGCGACCCCCATCTGTCTTACTGGCCCACAGTGAGCGCCAAAATTGAGGTCGACCGAGTGATGCCGCACGGCTCGCGCCCGGTCGTCGCGCTTCATCCCGGTTCTCACTGGGCCTGTCAACGCTGGCATAACGAGCGCTGGGCAACTGTTGCGGACGCTATCGTCGAACGATACGGGGCCCAGATCGTCATCACGGGCAGTGCCGACGAGGTGGCTCTGGCCGACGACATCGCGGCTCACATGAGACATTTCCCGGTAATTGCTGCCGGCCGGACGAGTCTTCCGGCCTTTTTTGACCTCGTCGCCCGGTGCGATCTCATGGTGTGCGTCAATAGCGCGGCCTCGCAGGTTGCCCTCGCCACGGGCACGCCCGTTGTCAACCTTGTCGGACTCGAGTCGCTGGCATGGACAGCCCCGGAGGTCGGCGAACCTATGACAGTGGTGCGAGAGTCAACCGAGCCGCCCGGCCCCTGGTGCCCACTCGGCATCTGGGGGCGAGTGAGCGGGTGTCAGATAGAAGATCACGTGGCCCTGGCGGGCCTCGATCCCATTCTCCCGGTGCATGTGCTCCGGGCTATATCCGACTACCTGGAGCCTGCCGGTGCGCAACACCAGTGGTCCAGCGACCGCATGGGAGCGGGATAGTGCATACTCTCCAGTCCGCAGCCAGTACTGCTGAGCGAAGCAGATTCGAAACCGCACGGCGCACGGCAGGGGCGATCTCGGCTCTCCTATTTGCCCTTATTCTGGCGACCGTCTGGGCTGCCGGCGCCAATGCTGCCGGTGGCGCGCCTCGTCCCGGCATGGCCGTTTCGCTGGCAAGCGGACCGATAGGAAGTTCAATAACCATCTCGTCCAGTGGGCAATGGCCCGCAAATCGCACCGTCGTCGTGGCGTTGATGGGAGCTCCCGGGCATGGATATCCCGCCATTCTTGGCCGCACGGTCGTCGATTCGGCCGGCCAATGGCAGTTGATGGCGCAGATTCCCAGTCACTTTACGGTTGCCCTGGGTGGCGATTCGGGAGGCCCTCCTCAAGAGACATTTGCCGTGACGCCGGGCGTCCATGAGATTCGCGCGACGGTGCTGGGCCTTGGGGGCACGTTCGACATCGACCACACCTCGGCGGCTCGCTTCATGGTCACCGGAGGCCCGGTGACTCCGGCGCTCTCGCACACATCAGGGCCCCCTCAATCGTTCCAGTCCCTGGGAACACTTCGCCGAGCAGGCCTACCGGTCGCTCTCGTCCTGCTGACGCTCTTCCTCCTGCTTGCGGTCACGCGTTTCATACCTTCTCCACCGTCCCTGCGGCTGGCCGGCGGGGTGGTATCTGCAGTTGTCGTCATGACCCTCCTGAGTAGCTCGCTTCCCACCAGTGCCGCCACGGTCACCTTGTTCTCAGACAACTTTGAGGCCGACGCGGTCGGCAGTGCTCCTGCCGGCTGGACAGTCGTCGCCGGGACGTGGACCGTGCAACAGGACAGTACCTCGCAGAACGGGACTCAGGTCGTCGGGCAGACGGACACCAACACGTCGATCGAAAAGTGGCTCTCCGCCGGCTCGTCAAGCTGGACGGATTACACGGTTTCTGCCCAGGTTAAGCCCGGCGGCGCGTTCACCACGAACTGGTCCCTCGCCGGACGCTTTCAAGACGCCAACAATCAGTACGACCTTCTGTTTAAGAACGGAAACCAGTGGTTTCTCGGGAAAAAGGTCGGCGGGACATGGACGACACTCACGTCCGGTACTTTCACCTACAACACCAGCACGTGGTACACCGTCCAGCTCGCCTTTAGCGGCACCAGGATCAGTGCCGCCATCAACGGCACCACGGTCGGATCGGCGACGGACAGCAGCTTCAGCTCCGGTTCCATTGCCCTGGCGACGAGTGGCACGTCGAACTACGACAACGTGACGGCGACATCAACGGTCTCGGCCACACCCACTCCCACCTCCACCCCGACAGCCACCGCAACGCCAACACCAACCTCCTCGGCGACAGCCACCGCAACCGTCGGAGCGACCTCCACGGCTACAGCCACAGCGACGACAGGCCCGTCTCCCACTGCGACCCAAACATCGCAGCCAACCACGACACCTATTGCGACGGCGACACCGACTAACACGATGTTCTCGGATGATTTCGAGGCCGACACGGTGGGTAGTCCACCCGCCGGATGGACCGTCCTTGGAGGAACCTGGACGGTGCTACAGGACGGCACTCAGGTCGTCGGACAGAGCGACACCAATACGTCGACGGTGAAGGAACTGCAGGTCGGCGGATCGAGCTGGACAGACTACACCGTTTCGGCTCAGGTCAAGCCGGGCGGCCCATCGACAACCAACTGGTCGCTAACCGGCCGCTGGCAGGATGCCAACGACAATTACGCGCTACTCTTCAAGAACGGAAACCAGTGGTTCCTCGGGAAAAGAGTCAGCGGGACGTGGACCACTCTCGCGTCGGGTTCATTTACTTACAACACGAGCACGTGGTACACCGTTCAACTGAGTTTCAACGGCAGCAAGATCAGCGCCGCCGTGAATAGTACGACGCTGGCATCGGCGAGTGATGGAAGCCTGAGTAGCGGAGGCATCAGTCTCCGGACCAGTGGTACCCCGGAGTATGACAACGTCAGCGTGACGTCGAACGGCTCGCCCTCGACCTTACCGACGCCAACCCCATCTGCCACCGCTACGACGACCGGTCCGACCGCGACCCCTTCGCCCACCCCGTCACCCACTTCCACGATGACGCCATCACCGACGCTATCGCCGACGGCTACTGCGACTCCAGTGCCGACGTGCTCGGCATCCAACGGGTCGGGCACCATCACGGGGACAATTACCGACGCGTCCACCGGCATGGGTATCGCAAACGCGCAAGTAACCCTCGATAACGCGTCCTGTAGCGCCACGACGGACATGTTCGGGAACTACACGATCGCCAACGTCCCCGCCAACACCTACAACGTGACGGCGACGGCCACCGGTTACAACAGTTCCTTCGTCGGAGGGATCGCGGTTGGAAGCGGGACCTCGTCGACAGCCTCCGTGGCATTGGTTGCGGTACCACTCGGCACATCGATGGATCTGTACAGCCGGTACAACCAGCCGGGTTGGGGCACGGCGTCAGACGGTAATGTATGGAATGCCGACTTCAACGTGTATCCGCTCGGCAGCGAGAGCATCGCGACTCAGCAGGGATACGTTGACACCTACACAGGCCAAACGGACCTCGACAACTGGATGGGAGCCAATTACCCAGACCAGGAAGTGACGGCACAGTTCATGTACACAGCCGTGGGGCAGGACAGTTATCTGCACGGCCCGCGACTGCTGGCCCGTATCAGCGACGCGCACCACTTCATTGACTTCGCCATCAACGTCACCAACAACACACTTACTCTCTGGGTCAACAACAACGAAAACTGGACTCAGGTCAGTGGAACGGTCTCGGTGGCTGCCTTCCAGCCCAACGTCCTCTACCAGGCGAAGCTGGACGTGGTCGGCAATAAAGTCAGTGGAAAAGTCTGGCCGGCATCGTCCAATGAGCCTGGCTGGCAAGTGACGGCAACGCAGTCCATTCTCAATGCCGGCGCCATGGGCGGCGTTCGGACCACCTACGCCTACGTGTACTGGCAAAACTTCATGGTCAAGTCTCTGACGTCCATCACGGGAACCGTGACGGACGGTACCGGCAGTCCGATCGCCGGCGCGGCTGTAACCGCGGGCGGCGTGACCACAACCACAAATGCCGCCGGACAATACAATCTGCCCGAATCCGCGGGCACATACACCGTTACCGCGTCGGCTACCGGCTATCCGAATGGAACGGCTAACGCCACGGTCACCGCCGGCAGCTCCACGACCACAAATATCACACTGTAACAGAGGGGAACACGATGGGTACGCCGATCCTGGCACATGGCTTCAACAAGCGAATCTTTGACGACGCCTCGACGTATTACCAGCAGATGCGCTGGTTCAAGACACGACTGACGCGGTTTGAGTACGATCTCACCCGACGTGTTCTTCTCGAGGAGTTGTCGCCGCGACCGACCGCGTCGATGCTCGAGGTCGGATGCGGACCCGGCACATGGACAAAGGAAGTCGCCCCTTTGGTCAACAGTCTGGTCGCCCTTGACATCTCCGATGAGATGATCGCTCGGGCTCGGCCGTACGTCGATGCTGCCAATGTCGAGTACATCCATACCGACGCGGCTCAGTACGAGCCGGCGCAGGCGTTCGATGCCGTGTTCAGTGTCCGCGTGGTGGAATATCTGGAGGATTGGCGCCCGGTGGTAAGCCGCCTGGTGCGAGCCGTGAAACCCGGCGGACGCGGCGTCATCATCACCAAGACGCCGATTTCCGTCTACCGGGGTACAGGGCGAAACCTTGCCGTCGCACGGCCGATTCGGCGCGTGCAGCGTCGGATTCTTGGCCAACCGGAGCCGGAGAGCCATCCGTTCTGGCAGCGCTACCTGCCGCCAACCGAACTTGCCAGAGTCTTCAAAGAGCAGGGTTTCACCGACGTACGAATTCGCCCGGTCATCTACGGACTGCCGATTTTCATGCGCGGCACCAAGCAGTATCCGCTGGTTCCTTCGGCCCTCGAGCCCGCCGCTCTCCGCATCTTCGAGCGTGCGTGGGAGCTCGCCGATCGGCTTCCTGCGGCCCTGGCTCCTGCCGCTCTCGTGTTTTCCGAGTCCTACGCCGTCTCCGGAACTCGATCCGGTCCGAAACTCTTGTCCTGATAACGTGCACGTGCGCGTGCATGCCCCACCTCCGGTGATGCACCGGGATGAATTGCCGTGATACTCTCCGGCATGCGACGCGTCGCAATTCTCCTGGGGCTCGCCGTGCTGGTGGTCGTGGTCGCGGGTGTCGTGGCCTCGGTGCTGAGGGTCCACCATCATCGAGTAGTCATAGCTCCGACCGCGACACCCAGGGTCACGTCGGGATTCCCCGTGACCTCAGCCGTGATCAAGAACGTCGCGGGAATGAACGCGGAGCCGGCGATGCGACCCGCCGTGTACCGCGGTCCCAATCCGGATGGTTGGTGGTGTCAGCCGCCTAACTGCACGCATCCCAACCCGACGGCGATGATCCGACGTGAAATGACATTGATGGCCGGGCTCCACGTCGGATTCCTTCGACTCGAATTTGCCTGGCCCCTCCTCGAACCGCAGAGGGGTCACTATGACTGGTCGCGTACGGACTCGATCGTTCTGCTGGCCGACAAACTGGGGCTGCAGCTGCAGCCGGTCCTGGACTATACCCCGGCCTGGGCGGCGCCCAGCCCTTACGTCGCCCCGACCCACGTGTCGGCGTGGACGTCGTTCTTGACCGCCGTCGTGGGGAGGTACAAGAACAGCATCCATTACTGGGAACTGTGGGACGAGCCGGACAGCGGCAATTACTGGCTCGACGGAGATAAGAACTACGTCACCAGGATCCTCGTGCCGGGCTACCGGGCCGTGAAAGCGGCCGACTCGTCGGCGAAGGTTTTACTGGGGGCGCCGTATTATGCCGATGGCACTTTCCTGAGCGACGTGTACAGCGACGGAGGCGGTAAGTCATTCGACATTGCCGGAGTCCATGAGTACATCAACGTCCTGAGCCCGAACGGCGTCCAGAGTGACGTTGACACCGTGCACCACGTTCTGTCGGCCCATGGACAGCCCTCCAAGCCCGTCTGGATTGGTGAATATGGTTATCGCGAGACCTCCCCCACTCTATCCGATAGCGGCCACATCGCCGCGATGAGAACCGTGCTCCTCAGTGCGGACAGCTACGCCGAAGCCGCCTGGTACACGATCCGCGACGACATGGCGATGTCTTGCTGTCCGCCGCGCATAGTCAAGAAGGCGTACTGGGGCCTCGTGACCTGGGACGACACGACTCTAAAGAACGGCTACTACGAGATGCGCAAGATCGTCGCTCACCTCGGCAGTCGGGGCTAACCCGCGGCCCGCTAGACCGTTGCGCGTCTGGGACGCCGAAGCGCGACGTCGAGAAGATATCTGACATCCGTCCAGGGGAGAGCTCCCAAGGCGAGAACAGCTACCACGTACACCAGGCCGGCCGCTAATTCAGCGATGAGTGACGGGAGCAGAGGCAATGGGCCAAGCAGATGCAGCAGAGCCCCCTGCAAGAATCCCCCAATCAAGGTGCCGGCCAGGGTGCGGGCGACAGTCGCGTGGAAGACGACCGAGCGCAGGAGGTATGCACCGTAGATTGCCATGAGCCCCTCGGTGACCGTCAACGAGAGCGCCGCGCCAATCGCAGGATTGTGCCACTGATAGGTGGCGAAGGGGATCAGCGCCAGATTGATGAGCGGATTCAGCACGCAGCTGACACCCATCACAATGCTCCACATCACTTCGCGGTCCCGAGCGGCCAGCACCTGATAGAACTGCATATCGATAAAAGTGAACGGAACTGAGCACGCGAGAGCCATGAGCGCCGGAACCGCCGCGTCGAAGCGCGCACCGAATATGAGGGAGATCGCGTGCGACGAGAATGTGATGATGGCCACGACAAGCGGCACCGATGTGACGATCAGCAGTGAGATCGTCTTGCGGGAGGCTTGCTCGAAATCTCGTCCCGGATCGATACCAAGACGAGACAGCAACGGCAGGGTGACCTGCCCGGCAATGAAGGGAATGGCCATCGGGACCGTCAGCAGTCGAGAGCCGGCGCCGTAGTAGGCGACCGGCGCACTGCCACCCAGCAACCCGAGAATGACCGAGTCGATGCTCGTGTAAAACGTCTGGAAGAGGTTCCCGGCGGAAAAAGCCAGAGATCCACGCAGCAACTCCGTTATGTCACGCCACTTAATACGGACTGTGAGATGAAAGAACGGGCGAGACCAGCGGACATTGAGCGCGAACACCGCTGCAGCGATGAGGGTGTTGTTAATGGCGAAGGCGATGACACCGCCGTTGATCAGAATGGCGAGAAGCGTCAGACCGAGCTGTGAGAGATTGGTCACCACGTTATTGATGGAGGAATACGCCATGCGCTCGTGCCCCTGGAAGGTGGCGATAAAGAGACCGCTCAACTGCTGGAAGCCGATGCCGACCGACATGATGTATGCAGCATCGGCCGTCGTCGCATTCAGATGGGCGAGCGTCGCATACACGAACACGCATACCGGCACGAGGAGGAGCAAGCCCCCGCGGGCCACAACCGCGGCGCTGACCAGCGTGTCGCTGCGTGCCGGCTCTCGCGCGACGGCGCGAACGATGTACGTCTCCATCCCGAGCCCGGCAATCAGTCCCAGCACCATTGTGATGGCCGCCGCCAGCACAAACTCGCCGAGTCGGACTGGCCCGAGGTACCGGCTCATCAGGACGAGATGAGCAATGCTGATCGTCCACGTAATGATCTGCCCGCTCACCAGAATCAGTAAGTTGCGGACGATACGATGTTTAGCCAAGCGCCTGGTCTTTCCCCGTCTCTGTCTCAGCCGTGCGGATCCCGCATAGCTTCTGACATTGTCGTGTGTCGTCGGCTGCTCCGACAGATGCAGTTGTAGGATTGCGGGTCAATGGCATCCGCCATCTGCATCTGCACGGCGGAGTGTCTCCTCGATACGGTTGGGCGGGAGGTAAATAGAGTGCTGATTTCCGTCTGCCTGGCATCGGTCCGGGCGACGACGCTCGGCTCCGCCATCCGGGCGGTCCGCTCGCAGACGTGGGATAACTGGGAGTTGATTGTCGTCGGCCAGGGAGATGAACCTGTGCTTTGTCGCGCGGTCACTGAAGCCGCGGCCGGAGACAAGCGGGTACGGTACATTCACAGTCCACGGAGAGGCTTATCCGTCGCCCGGAATCTCGGGATCGAGGCCAGCAACGGCGAGGTGATCGCGATGACCGACGACGATTGCGAGCCCGATCCGGAGTGGCTGGGGACGATCGCCGGATGCTTCACCTCCGACAATACGATTGGGGTCGTCGGCGGTTCTCTCCTGGCTCCCATGACAGGACCGCTCGTCACGTGCCCATCCCTGGAGCCGACTGAGGCGCTGTACGATCCGGCCGCTACCGCACGCGTGCCTCCCGCCGGCTGGGACTGGATCGGCGGTAACTTTGCAATCCGGCGCGGAGTGGCCGATCACGTCGGTCATTTTGACGAGTGCCTCGGCGCAGGAACACCGTTTCCGTGTGGCGAGGACACAGATTACAAGCTACGTCTAGAAGCCGTGGGTGTGCGCATGTATACCACTCCAAGATCGGTGGTTCATCACACCTGGGGAGTGCGTCGCGGGGTTCGAGCGGGCCTCCGTCATTCGCAGAACTACGCGAGGGGGAATGGAGCGCTGGCGGCCAAGCTCACCTTGCTGGGAGATCCCCGGGGCGAGGAATGGCGGCGTGATGCCACGCGCGAGGCGTCGCGAGACTGGTCGCGCCGCCCTTACCGCCTGGCGGTGTCAGTACGGCGCGTCCTGCATTTTCGGCGTGCCTACGCCGAGGTCCTTCGCCACTACGAGCTGGATTCGTCCGGTTTACTGCGGCGGCGCGCCTGAGCAGGGTATCAAGGATTCAGGATGTGGCCGTACCCGGCTGCGGTACGGCGGTCTCGAGAGGAGCTGCGCGCTCGGCCGTCGCCTCCACCCTCTTCGCCTTCTTGGACGTCAACGTGTGGCGCTCGACCGTGTAAAACAGTACCCACGCGCACATCAGGATGAACGGCAGGCAGGCGAACACGGCGATGAAGTCGGCCTGGTCTCCCAGATGGAAATACGTGTGGCCGACGTAGGCCAATCCCTGCACAATCGGCTGATGCACGAGGTAGAGACTGTACGACATCGTCCCCAGCACGACCAGCGGCGTCCAGCCGGCGAGCCGGCTCACTATGTTGTTCGACGCCAGAACCAGACTGAGCAGGCAGAAAAACACGAGGCCGTACATGATGTGCCGGCCGGCCCCGATGACGAGCCCGTGCAGGCCCGACCACACACTGACGGCCACAAAAGCGGGGATCAAGCACGGGATGACCCACTTCAGCCGGCGGCCCAGATCATTCAATCGTCCGGTGACGTAGAGTTCAGCCGCCGCCACGCCGAAAGCGAATTCCGCCCAGCGGCCGAACAGCTCATTGGGAAGGACCACATTGGCCAGGGGCCCGCCGCCGGCGATGACGTTGTGCCGAATCAACAGACCCAGGACGAGGCCGTAGAGGATATTGCAGCAGACGACCGTGGCCACCGTACGAGTCAATCCGAAGCGTCGAATGCCCCAGATGATGAAGGGCATGCTGAGATAGAGCTGCCATTCAAGGCCGAGTGACCAGTACGCCCCGTTGACGGCATAGAAGGTGTTCGTGAAGAGCGTATGTGTGAGGGTGGCGTGAGCCAGCGCCTGGAGCAGGAGATTGGGCCCGGAGAAGCCGGGGAATCCCAGCCACGCAAACAGACCGATGTTCAGGACAAGGAAAATGGCGAGCGATACGTAGTAGGCCGGCATGAGACGCCGGCAGCGGCGCAAGAGAAAGTCGCGGGTACGGAAGCGATCCGTCCGGCCTCCGGCGAAGGGAATATACAGGCAGAAGCCGCTCAATACGAGGAAGAGGCTGACACCGGTTGAACCGGTACGAAGCAGCATCTGGAGCGGGAGCAGATGAAAACGTGCGTGGCTAAAGGCATCCATGTGGAACAGCACGACCCACAGGGCCGCGACCGCGCGCAAGCCGTCGACGCCGGGCAACCGGTTGCCCGCCGTGGCCGGAATCCCCAACCGCGCCAATCGTGAAGCGCGAGGACGGGGCGCCGCCTCCGTCTGACTCTTCTCGACCGGAATCTCTGCCGTCACCGCCATCGCTTGCATCCCCTCCACTCATTCCGCCGAGATCCGGTGGTCTGAAATACATAGAGTCTCGATGCACATGATGCCGCGCCGCGTGACCTGACTGTAGATGCAAATGCGGAGCGAAGGCGGGTCGCGGGCGGGAGCCCGCTGCATTTGCATGTTGGGCCGTATCACATGACGACGTAGGGTAATTGGCGAGAAGCACACTGCCGACGAGGACGCGAATCTCGACGATGCGCCTGTTATTTCATCGCCTGTTCCAGGCGGCTCTGATCCCATCGCTGCTACAAGTGCTGTATCTCGACCTACTGAGCGTGGCGGCACTGATTGGCGCGCGGCCACCGCAGCCGACAGCTCGAGGGCGCCGGTTCTGCATCCTGATCCCGGCCCACAATGAGTTTCTGTTGTTGCCGGACCTTCTCAAGAGCCTGCACGCTGTCGACTACCCGGCCGACCAGATCGACGTCCACGTGGTCGCCGACAACTGCACGGATGCGACGGCCGACGTCGCCCGAGAGATGGGTGCAACCGCGCACGAGCGACACGACCGCGACGCGACGGGAAAGGGCCACGCCCTTCGGTGGCTTCTCGGCCGTTTAGAGATGGACAGGTACGATGCTTTTGTCTTCGTCGACGCCGACTCGGTTGTCGAGCCGAACCTTCTGGATGTTCTGGATCGCCACCTGGAGCGGGGAGAGGACGTCCTCCAGTGCCGCTATATGGTCTCCAACTCCGCGGACTCGCGCTCGGCCGCTCTGCGCTTCCTCGGCTTCGCTCTCTTCAATGACCTGCGCCCCCTCGGCCGCGAACGCCTCGGGCTATCCGTCGGCCTCCGCGGCAACGGTATGTGTTTCTCGCGGAATGTCCTGGCCCGGATGGGATGGACGGCCTTTACCCTGGCCGAAGATGCCGAGCTGCATATGCAGCTCGTGGATACCGGTCATGTTGTCCACTACGCGCCGGAGACGAGCGTCACATCACGCATGCCCACTACCCTGGCAGGGGCGCAGACACAAAACGCGCGCTGGGAGCGTGGAAGGTTGCTCCTGCTCCGCCGGTACTGGCGGCCGTTTCTGGCCGCTTCTCTTCGCCGACGTGACGCCCGCCACCTCGACGCGATCGCGGAGCAAGCGATTCCGCCGCTGTCCGTGCTCGTCGGTGTCTCGGTCCTCTACTGGGCAGTCTCACTGGCCATCCGGAGCCCCGGACGCGTTTGGGCCGCGTCTCTTCTGCTTCTTGGCGAAGCTTTCTATGTCGGCTGCGGGCTGCGGATCTCTCGGGCTCCGTCCCACGTCTATGCGGCGCTGCTCTCCGCGCCTCTCTATGTGCTCTGGAAAGGACACCTCTACGCGAGGGCGCTCGTAGCGAGAGGAGCGAAGACATGGATCAGAACACCGCGCGGCGATGAGACGATCTCTCCCGACCGCTCGATCTGAATAATCTCTCGCAAAAAGAAGCGAAAAGTAAGAGCAGGCGAAGGGTCACGGAAGTTTGCCCTCCTACTATCTGCCTCAAGCCGTGGGGCACACGCGGCGAAGCGACAAAAGGGGGGACATACATGGAGACACTAGCCGGGTTTGATCGTATCGACGTGCCTTTTTGCGCCGTGAACGAATTCAGGCGCATCGTTGTCTGGAACGACAGGGCGAACGACCTGTTTGAGGTACGAACCGATGCAGTGATGGGCGCGGAGTGGCACGCGGTCGTGCACACCGTCCGCACCGATGGGTGCTGCGCGCTCTGCCGGACACAGCGCGCGATGCGGGAAAACCGATTGGCAACCGCAGTGAACGTGACTGTCTCGGTAAAGGGGCGGCACACGCCGGTGACGATGGTACCGGTGCCGGTCAAGATCATGAATCGCGAGTGCGTCGGATTCCTCATGCTGACGGCGAGTCTCGCCGCCGACCATCACGACATGGACTCCCCCGCCTTGACAGGGGAGCGCGTTCGGCATCTCGATGACGATCGAGTGATCGACGAGCTAACGCCTCGGGAGCGCGAGGTACTGGCGTGCGTCGTGGAAGGACTCGACGCTCGCAGCATCGCGGTGCACGTCGGCATCAGCCATTCCACAGCTCGCAACTACGTGCAGCGCATCCTGGGTAAGCTGGGTGCCCGAAACAAGGCGGAGGCCGTCACCGTCGCGTTGACATACAACCTTCTCGCCTCATAGCAGATTCTCACGTCCATCACGAGCAGTTCCGCCGAAAATACCCCTTTTTGAGGTATTGACACTTGGCGGGGCTGCTCGTATGTTGGTCATAACTCGATCTTCAGGACCGCGGTGGCAGGAGACGGTGCTGCCGCAGCCGCACATCGGGCGACCAGCGCGCGATCCGGGTCTTGGGGGCACCTGTGGATCCGGAATCGATCAGGCGATCCTATTAAGGCGGGGGACCAAGGTGACGGCGGAAGTGGAAGGTGATCCGGGCGCGGCAGTCCGCTCCCGGCTCGGCCATGCGACCGAGGACGTAGAGCCTCTTTATATATCTCTCCTCGGTGCATTCGAGGTGCGGGTTGGGACGCGCGTTGTCCCGACCGAGAGCTGGTATTTGCGGCGAGCAAAGAGCTTGATCAAGATGCTCACGCTTGCTCCGGGAAGAAGGCTTCACCGTGGAGAGATCGTTGATGCCCTGTGGCCGGGCATGACGTTCGAGTCGGCGGTGAACAACCTTCACAAGGTCATTTACGTGGCACGCCGCTCGCTGGAGCCCGACCTGCTACCCAACACCGGCTCCTCTTATGTGCGGTTCCACGGTGACCTGGTCGCGCTCGAGTCCGAGGCCGGCATCTTCACGGATGTCGAAGACTTTCGGCTGGCAGCCATTCAAGCACTCGGAAGTGGCGACCCAACGTTACACGAGCGTGCCCTCAGTCTGTATACGGGGCCACTGCTGCCTGAAGACCGTTACGAAGATTGGGTGCTGCGAGAACGATCGGCACTGGAGGAACTCCACCAGTCGGTGCTCCTCGATCTCGCGTCCCTCCACGAGTCTCGCGGAGATCTGGAACCAGCACTGGAGGCACTGCGCCGGGTCATCGCTATCGACGAAGCACACGAGCAGGCACACGTTGCCGTCATGCGACTCTATGCAGCGACGGGACAGCGGCAGTTGGCGCTGCGTCAGTTCCACCAGCTCGCTGCTGCTCTCCGTGAGGAGCTTGATGCGGAGCCCGATCCATCCACGGTGGCGATCTATCAGCGCATCCTGCAAGGAGAATTCGACTCACCGGTCGCTCGGACCGTGACGAAAGACCCGGGCGCGCCCGCCCGTGAGCCGAGTGAGGCTCCACGCGAAGACATCTTGAGCGGGTGCCGACGGTCAATCGATCAACTGTTCCTTGGCGTCGGTGGCGTGATTGTGTTGATGGGTCCAGCCGGCATCGGGAAGAGCTGGGTGGCCCGGAAGATAGCGGAGGAAGCGGGCTCGCGCGGGGCCTTGACCATGTGGAGCGCGGCCTATCCTGAGACGCAGACGCGCCCGTATGGACTGTTCGGTGCAGCTCTTGACGGCATCTCGCTCCGCGTCCCGCCCAAGTCCCTGGCCCACCTGATTGGAACCTTCGAGAAGGAACTGGGGATGCTGGCTCCAACCATCGGGCGTGTCATGGGGTACTATCCGGAGCCTTTGAACGAGTCCCGTATCTTCGCTGCCCTGACCTACGTCCTTGCTCGCATGTCGCAGTTGGCGCCGAGCGTGCTGGTTCTGGAAGACGTTCAACACGCCGATGAACGAAGTCTGGAGTTCCTCGCCCATTTAGCCCGAATCGTCGAAGGCTTTCCCCTGTTGGTCGTATGCACCGTGCGGGACGATGAGCTCGCCACGAACCAGGTCTTAACCTGGCTCCTGCAGCAATTCAGTGAAAGCAGTGCGACATCGACCCTACGCCTCGAACCGTTGACGATACAGGACGTGACTGAACTCGTGCAAAGCCTGCTGAACGGCCAAGCCGAGACAGGCATCATCGAGGCCGTTCTCGAGGCGTCCGAGGGCATCCCCCATTTCGTCGAAGAAGCCGTGTTTGCCCTCCGGGGACGAGGGCTCATTCGCTGCATAGACGGAACATGGCGGCTGCAGAGTTCTGCCGGCTCCCTGCGTCGTGGCACACTGCGGGATCGACCGGAAGCCGCCGGCGACTATCAGCTGAGCCGTCACCTGAGAGAATCGCGCTCACGCTCCTCCGCCCAAGCGTCCGAACGCGACAGCGCATAAGCGCCCCGCGGTGTCTTCCGCAAGGCGGCCCACGAGCCACCTCACCGTCCGCCACCTCACGCCGTGATTGCCTGGCGTCACAAAATATTCGCTTAACGTCGCATGTGAAGTGGAAATGAAGCGTCGAGAAAGTCGTTTCGAAGTCTCGTCCCTTACGCTGCTCGCACGCCAAATGGAGGACTGCCTCAGATAGCGACTGGTGTCAAACGGGGGGACAAGGATCATGGGGACAGCGGGGGATCGCGTTTACCTGCTCGGGATGGGAATCGACAACATTGATGCGGCCGGCGCGATACAGCGCATCGATGAGTATGTTCGAGAAGGAAGCCCGCATCACGTTGTCACGGCCAATCTCGACTTTCTTCGGCTCGGCGTCCATGATGCGTCGTTCCTCGAGATGGTCAACAGGGCACACATGGTCGTGGCCGACGGGATGCCTCTGGTCTGGTCGTCGCGCTTTTTGGGCGATCACCTAACGGAACGGGTGGCCGGCGTTGATCTCGTCAAGAGCTGCGCGGCTCTGTGCGTCAGCCAGGGTTACCGGCTGTTCCTGCTGGGAGCGGCCCCGGGAGTGGCCGGTCGGGCCGCGAGCCGGTTGCGGACGCTCTATCCGTCTCTGCACGTGGCGGGCACCTACTCTCCGCCCCGGGTGGGAGATCCTGACGATGCGAAAACCATAGAGATCGTGCGGAGGGCAAAGCCCGATATCCTGCTCGTCGCCTTTGGCGCTCCACGGCAGGAGACGTGGATTCAGCGTCATATGGAGTCACTTCAAGTACCGGTGTCGATCGGAGTCGGCGGGACGCTCGACATCCTGGCGGGGCGCTTGAACCGCGCGCCATCCTGGATGCAAGGCGCCGGGTTGGAGTGGTTCTACCGGTTTCTCCAGGAACCGGGCCGCCTCTGGAAGCGGTATTTCGTGCAGGATCTGCCGACCCTGGTGCAGCTCATGAACTCGGTGAGCCTATTTGCCCCGACGTCGGTCTCGTCCCTGCCGTTCTCAGCCGTACCTGATCGGGTGGACGTGAGCCTGACGCGCCGGTAGGAGTGGCCGCGGGGTCACCCGGCCCGTCGCACCTACCCCAATTACTACGGCTGCAAGAGGTTCTGCATCACGGTGAAACCCTCTTTCTGGGTAACATCGTTGTGCTGGACGAGCCCCAAGTACCGGGACTCTGCTCCGGAGATGGGACAGCAAGAGCGAGGGAGTTCGTCGCGCAAGGTGTAGTACTGGGCTTGCTGATACCCCGTGCCGCCCAAGACGGTCTGGATGAGCTGCGTGTGCTGGGTATCGCTGGTGGTATTGCTGCCTTGGTCGAGCCCATACTCCCCGATCCAGATGGGCTTGCTGCCCATGCCTTCGCTGGTGAGCCAGCTCTGCATGGTCTGGACCGAGGTGAGCACGGTGTTGGAGTAGTCATGGGTGGCGGCAATGTCGAAGGCATGGCCGGCGCCATCACTCACCAAGCCCGACCACCAGGAGGTATCGGCGTAGTAGGTCCCGATGATCACCTGGGCCGAGGGATCGGCGCTCTTGACCGCCTGGTAGCCGGGGGAGGCGATGGCCTGGGCGAACTGCTGCAAGCCCGAGCCCGCATTGCTCCACCAGTAGCCGCCGCCATCCGGCTCATTCCAGAGCTCCCAGTAGTGGACGCAGTTCTTGTAGCGGTGGACGATGGTACTGACAAAGCCGGTCCAGTCACTATTTTGCGCCGGCGGGACTTCGTACCAATCGGTGCCGCTGGGATCACTCGAGGCCCACTGTGGCGTGTAGACCAGGACCGGCTGCAGCTGGAGACCGTACTTGACCGCTTCCCGCACGATGTAGTCGGCCCGGCTCCAGTTGTAGACCCCCCGACTGGTTTCGATCAGGGGCCAGTCGAACTCCACCCGGATGGTGGCAATGCCGAGCGAGGCGGCCAGCTTCATCTCTTGATCGATCATGACCGTGATCCCTTGCACCTGGTAGGGGTTGTTGGGATCGATCAGACAATCGACGCCATCGGTACACCACCAGGAGTCCGGCTGAGGCCCGTTGTACCGCCATGGCCGCATCCCCGGTTCCACATTCACCCCGCCTTTGCTCTTCAAGCTCGCGGACGTCACTGGGAAGCTCGGTCTCGGCGTCGGCGACGGGGAAGGCCGAGGTGTAGGAGTTGCTGTGGGCCGAGGCGTGGGATGCTTCTTCGTGACGGTGACGGTCTTGCACACTTTGACTCGCCGCTTCTTGCCGTGGATGACCTTTTTCACGTACTTGCACTTCTTAACTTTGGTTGCGTTCGGCGCGGCGCCACGCTGCGTTCCGGCGGCGCGGACGGACAGGGTTGACGCGGCCACGAGAAGGATGAGGCAAGCCAGACAGACGAGCGGGGCCGAGTGGCCCGCGGCGGTATCGTGCGATTCGCTCATGCGGGTATGACGTCTCCAGATGTTCGCGCGGCGATGCATCGGCACCGCGTTGTTGCCGATGATACACGACGCATTTCAGCCACCGGAGGTCAGGCGCCGGACATAAGGACCGCGAGAATACGCCCTTATGCTTCCGTATCGAAAGGATCGAACCCGCGCCGCGTCAGGAGAGCCCAGAACCCGCAGGCCGCCGCCTGGCCGAGAAAAGTCAGGGCAACGAACGGCAGAAGAACCAGGACAGCCAAAGTATTTTGACCGAATTGCTGAGAAAGCTTTACAGACTGTCGCATTGACGGGCCTCGGGTATCTCTCTTGGGGCCCATCATCGCGATTACGGCATCCGTCAGTCAGATGCATATGTTAGCCGCACCTGGAGCTATTGGAGGCATCAACGACGCACCGGCCGCCGAGACGGCAAAGAAAGAGCCCCGGGCGGCGCCAGGCCCGGGGCTCTCGCCGAATCGAACGATCGACGGGTCTACATGTGCAGGACACAGCCGGAGTTCTTGTTGCTCCACTCCTGCTGCAGGTAGTAGTCGTGACCGTTAATGACCTGGTTGTACTCCTTGCCGCTCACGCCGCCGAGCGCGGTGCCGAAGTTCCAGGCACACTTGTCGCCAATCTCGTAGCCCGTGCGATCGTACCAGGCGTTGCCGAGGGGATCGGTGATCGTCTCGTTGGCCTCATGCGAGGTCACGTTGATCGTGGAATCCGCCGCCGAGTCGCCGTTCGGGTACTGACCACTGCCACAGGCCGAGAGGCTGTAGCCCGCGTACGGCATGTTGGCATAGAGGACGGTCTGGCCCGTGCTGCTGTCGGTGAAGCTGCCATGGTAGGCGCAGAACTGGGAGACGAAGCAGGAGGAGCCGGAGCAGGTGGACACCCCATTACCCAGGAAAACGAAGTACTCGTGACCGAGTCCCTCCGGCAGGTTGTTGGCATGGACGTAGTTCAGCACCTCTTGCTGCATCTGCGCGTCGCTGACGCAGCCGAGTGTCCCGCCCGCGGTGGACGAGCACCCACTGGAGCTGGGCGTCGTGGTGTCCGTGCCGGAGCCGGCACTGGTCTCGGCATAGGTGATGTAGGCCGTGCTGCCAATGTTCTGGTAGTACTGGGTGTCGACGTCGTACACGTTGCTGGCCGCGCCACTGGCGGCCGCGACGTTGCTGAAGTAGGTGTTGATGGTGCTCTGATAGCTGGCATCATCGGTCGCGCCCCACGGGTTCCAGTAGATCGCATAGGTCGTTTTTGTCCCGGTCTGGACCGACCCGCCCGAGTGATAGACCAGGTTGCCGGATCCGCTCCGAGCAAATGGCGACGCATGCGAAGGCACGATGCCGTGAGGCCCGCTGGCATTGACGGGTCTCCAGGGGGGCGTTGCTGCATGGCTCGGCATCGTGCAGAAGACGATCGCGGCCAGAAAGGCCAGGGGACTAAGGATGCGGTACACCGGTGGTTCCTCCTCTGTTCGCGGACGATAAACGGCGCCAATGACGCGGCACCCAACCGCGCCACAAAGACCGTCACCTCGACGGGCCACGAGCCGTCGCCGGCCCTTCCCCATCCCGGTCTCTAATTGACAACGTACGCCTAGAAGGGGAAGCACGCAATAGGGCAGAGACCCTAATTTCCATCTAGGGCCTTAAGGGGAGGGTGAGGCAGGACCGGCAGTCCGGCTCGGGGTTCACAGCCGGTGGGAAGGGCGAGTCGCCACCCGCCCCTGCCAGTGCTTCCAAGGTCTCCCGGCCTTCGCAGACGGCACCGTGCGCCACCCCCTTCTTTCCACTCTCCATCCGGCCGGGCCCGCGCAGATCGACCCGGGTCCGCGTGCCACGACTACATATTGGCGAAGAACGCCATCTGTCTATCCAGCAGGCCCGGCAGGTCCTCGTGCCCGAAGTCGGGATAGATGATCATCTCCTTGGGTGCCGTGATCTTGTTGTACACGGCGAACTGCGTGGACGGCGGGCAGATCGTGTCCATGAGTCCGGTCGTCCAGAGAATGCGAGCCCGGATACGGTGGGCCAGATTCTGGATGTCGATATAGGCGAGACGGGCGAACATCTCGCCGATGCGCTCGTGGGTCGGATCGAAGAGACGAAGGTACTCGCGCAGCTCAGCATAGGCGTCCACGTCGAGGTCCATGCCCCAAACACGCCGGTAATCGGACAGAAAGGGGAAGGTCGGCGCCGCCAGCGCGATCCGCGGCTCCAGAGCGGCGCAGGCGACCGTCAGCGCCCCTCCCTGCGACGCGCCCATCGCGCCCACCCGAGTCTCATCCACCTCAGGAAACCCCAGGACGATCCCGGCCAGTTGCGCCGTATCGAGAAAGACACTTCGGAACAGTAGAGACTCCGCCCCGTCGTCGAGGCCGCGGATGATGTGTCCGTGCAGGGTGTTCCCGCGCGTCCCTCCGGTGTCCTGAGAGGAGCCACCCTGACCCCGGACATCCATGGCGGCGACTGAATAGCCCTGGGCCACCCAGGCCAGCTTGTCTCCCCAGTCCCCGCTGTTTCCGGCGTAGCCATGGAACAGAAGAATGGCCGGATGCGCCGCTCCGGAGCCGTTGGCGAGGCGCAGGTACTTGGCATAGACGCGTGCGCCGCCTACTCCCGTGAAGGTGAGATCGAACATCTCGGCGGCAGACGTCGGGAAGGGGTGCGGGCGCAGGGTGACATCCGGATCAACGGCCCGCATATCACCCACGGCAGCGTCCCAGAATCGGTCAATATCGGGAGGGCGCGGACTCGAACCACGGTACTGCTGTAGCTCGGCAAGCGGCATCTCGAAGATCGGCATCTCCACTCCTCGGCGATCTGGAGCCTTCTCCCCCGCGTGGCCTACATCGGGATCATGGGCGTTTTCTTCGTTCCCGGTTCCTGTCTGTACCTGTATCACACCCACAGTGCCCGAGCGGAGCCGGAGACTGGACAGGGATGTCCCCAGCAGGCATATACTCAGCAACGTTCCTGACAAGCGACTGCGTCGCCGGATATCTCCGGGGCAGTAAACAATGCCCAAAATCCTGATCGCGGACGATGAGCCGGATGTAGCGGCGATGGTGGCGTACGGCGTGCGGATGATGTGGCCGGACGCCGACGTGGTGCTGGCGCAGAGCGGCACCGAGGCACTGCGCGGCTTCAGCCGCGAACTACCCGACCTGGTCGTGCTCGATGTCTCTCTGCCCCCGCCGGACGGCTTCGACGTCCTCTCGCGTATCCGTCAGATCTCGCAGGTCCCCATCATGATGCTCACCGTGCGCGGCGCCACGTCCGATAAGGTCCATGCGTTTGACCTCGGTGCCGACGACTACCTGACCAAGCCGTTCGACCATCTGGAACTATTGGCACGCCTTCGTGCGCTACTCCGGCGCGCGCAAACAGCGGACGGTGCCGAGCCGGTGCAAACCATCTCGGTCGGCGGCCTCACGCTGGATCCAGTCACGCGTCAGGTCCGGGTGGACGGCCGGGTGGTGCCGCTCACCGCCACGGAATACCGCCTCCTCGAAGAGCTCATGCGTCACTCCGGACGCACGCTGCCTCACCAATATCTCCTCAGCCGGGTCTGGGGGCCGGAGTACGGGAACGACCTGGCCTCACTCCGCGTGTTCATCCAGCGCCTCCGGGACAAGTTGGAAGACAATGACGAGTCACCCGCCTACATTCAGACGGAACGTGGGATCGGATACCGCCTCCTTGCGGCGCGCCACACCGAGTGACTTACGCGTCTTTATGAAGCGTTTCATTCTGTTATGCGTCTGTTAGGTTCCATCCCTCCACACGTTATGTCCGATAGGTACACTCCTGTGGCGCATGGCGACACGGGAGGACGCGGAACGTGGCGACAGGGGCTGAAACCGATCTTGAGAAGCTCGGTGCCACAGTCCGCGAGCGCCGGCGCGAGCTGGGTCTGACGCAGGCGCAGGTCGCCGAGCGCCTGGGATGGAGTCAGGAACGCATCTCGGCTTTGGAGAACGGCAAGTACGGGCTGCCTTCCTTGCCGTTGCTCGCCCACCTCGCCGAGGCGATCCAACTTCCGCTCGGCGCGCTCATGGAGGCCGTCGGCTTCAGCGTCGCCGAACCGGCGCATAGCCTTCAACCGTCGGGCAGTGATGGAAGTCGCGCCGATAGAATTCTGCGGTACACCCTCCAGCAGCTCCTGGAGATCGACGCCGTAACGGTTCGCGACGCGATGAACCAGGCCGGCGACCTCATCGCCCGGGCCATGGGCGCCGACAAAGTCGACCTCTTTCTCTACGAGGAGGAGACGGGGACACTGGTAGCCCTCGGGACCAGCAACACCGAAATCGGGCGGGCGCAGATACGTGTCGGTCTGAATCGCGTACCAATCGCGAACGGCGGACGCCAGGTGCAGGTCTTCGAGACAGGCGAGCCTTTCTTCACGGGGCACGCCGACCAGGATCCTGAAGTGAGTCGTGGGATCGTTCATGCTCTCGGCGTTCGCTCGATGTACGTGGTTCCGCTGCAGGTGGACGGCAAGATTCGGGGTATCCTGGCGTCCGAATCGACGCATCCCGATCGATTCGGGCCCGCGGAACGCGAATTTCTGGACGCCGCCAGTCGATGGGTCGCGATCGTCGCGCACCGCGCGCAATTACATGAGGCAGTGACACGCCAGGCGATCGACGAGACGCGTCGGCTGGTTGCCGAGGAAATGCTCGAGACGGTGGCCCACGACCTGGGCAATCAGATTACGCCGGTGAAGGGTCAGCTGGATCTCCTGCTCCGGCGACTGGTGCGGGAGGACAACGCGGGTGCGGCGAGTCAGGCCGAGCGGATCTCGGAGTCGCTAGATCGTCTCCGCAGAATGGTCCGCGATCTCCTCGATGCCTCTCGTCTGCAGGGTGGCGTGTTCTCTCTCAGTCGCCGTCCGACCAACATCATGGAGTTGATTAACAACGTCGTTGCCGATGTCGAGGTCGATAGCACCGACATCCAGGTGCGCGGCCCCGAGAGGCTGACGGCCAGTGTTGATCCCATGCGGATCACTCAGGCCCTGCACAATTTGATCGGGAATGCAATTCAGCACACCGAACCCGGCGTGCCGATCATGGTGAACGCGGGACGCCGGTCCGGAGAGGAAACCGAGTGGGCCGTGATCGACATCCATGACGAGGGCCCCGGCATTGCCTCGGACCTCCTGCCTCACCTCTTCACGCGCCACGCCTCTCGCGGTGATTCGTCCGGCTTGGGGCTGGGCCTCTACCTCGCCCGCGGAATCGCCGACGCCCACGGCGGTGATCTGACAGTGGATTCCTCGCCCGGTGCGGGTACGACCTTCACGATGAAGCTGCCGATCGACGGCGCGAGCCGGCCGTTCTGACGGCCGCATGCCCCATTGCGTCCGTCCGGTGCACGCGCGGCGACGAAAGGGATGGCACGTCCGGCCGCTGAGTCCCCAAGGCGCGCCCGGGTAACTCCGGGCCACCACACGCACAGGAGTCAGTGATGGCCCGGAGCATCCCCCGTCCTTGGTTAACTCTTCGGTATCGTCACGGCGTAACACTTGCCGCCGTTGTTATCAATCTCAGAACCTGAGCCCGTCATGGTGGCCGTCTCGTACCAGTAGGTGGCCCCCGGCAGGAGGCCGGTATCGTCGCCGGGTCCGGCCAGGTCGTCACCGGTCACGATGAACCGATGATGCGTGCTGCCCGCGCCCCGGTCCGCCGTCGCGGTCATGATCAGACCGGTGCAGCCAGGACCGGGACCGAAGAGAACCTCACCCTGTCCCGGATCTTTACTCATGTAATCCACGGTGAAGCGCGCCACCATGCCGCCATCGCCATCCGCGGAGAGAAGGGGGACCGCCCGCGGCCCGGTCGAGCCGGCGCCGACGGGATGGCACGTTCCCGTCCCCTGGTCGGTCAACTTGCCGTTCCCGGCCTGTTGATCAGGCAGGAACTCCCAGGCGTAGGATCCGTCGGCCAGCGATAGCTTCAACACGCCAAACGTCGTATTGTCCAGCACCTCATTGTTGGGTTGCAGGGTGCCGAAGTGGGGTTGGTGGTTATTGCCGCCGGTGCCCACGATGAACTCTCGAATGCCGCGCGGGTCGGCCTGCTGCCCGGGGTTCTGGGGGGCGAAGCGCTCGTAGATGTGGTCGTGGCCGTGGAGCAGAATATCGGTCCCAAAGGCGTACAGGTCATCCCAGAAGGTCTGCATCTCCGGGTGGTTGCCGTTCTTGCCGGAGGTAAAGCGCGGAAAGTGCCACATGGCGAGGGTGCAGGCAGACCGATGGGAGGCGAGATCGTCCAAGAGCCAGGTCTCTTGCGAGCTCCCGATGCCGCATCCGCCGACCCCGGGCTCATTACACAGACTGTTCAGTGAGATGATGTGCCACGCGCCGAGGTCGAAGCTGTAGTAGCCGCCCGGGTCGTTCCGGGCGAGCTTTCCGAAGTAGCCGAAGTAGCCCATGGCATCCGGGTTCGCATAGTCCTCGTTGCCGAGCAAGGGGTAGGTGATGGCGCGAACCCGTCCCCAGCTGGGCCCGTACGACTGCTGGAACGCGGCGAGCGTGCCACCGCCGTACTGGAGATCACCCAGCGCGAACACGGCATCGGGATGGGCTGCCACGATCAGATTCGACGTGGCCATCTCGTGGCAGAACCTGGCCGTCCCCTGACCATGGTTGAAGTTTGGATCGCTGGGACTACAGGCGATATCACCCGCCGCCATCACGGTGACCGCGGCACCCTGCGCGCGGGCGGAGCGATTGCTCCACCCCACCCAGGACATCAGCACGACCACCATCAAACTGGTCACGACGCGTTTCATGATGCTCCCCTTCGGGTGCCCTTGGCATCCCATAGCTAAGCGCTGCAACACGACCGTCACGTCAGGACGATGGAACGGTCACCGAGTAGCACTTGCCACCGTTGTTGTCAATCTGTTGCCCGCTGCTCGGCGAGAAGGTCACCGTCTCGTACCAGTAGGTGGTGCCCGGCACGATCCCGTTATCCCCAACCGAGCCGGGGAGATCGTTGCCCGTGACCAGGACGCGATGTTCCGTCGTGCCCGTCCCCGCGTCCTGGGTGGCAACTTCCACCAGTCCCGTGCACCCGGGACCGGAGCCGAAGTAGACCATGCCCTGATCGGGCGTCATGCTGGAGAAGTCCACCTCGAAGGCGTCCTGATCCGGCAGCACGGTTCCCATCTGAGGATCGAGGAAGAGGCGGCGGCCCGAGGAATGGTTGAAGTCGAACATCCCCAGGATCGAGCCGGCGCGATTGTCGAAGGATTGCGCCGTCAGGCGCTCGCCGCCCAGCCAATTGTCCTCGATGAAGCGCGTGGTCGAGGTCTGGTCGATCAAGGTGTGATCGACATCGTTGTCCCGCGCGTACGGTGAGATGACCAGGTACGGAAGGCGGGGTCCGTAGCCGCAGCGGGCCCCCGGCCCATCCGTGGTCGTGCCGCAGCCGAAGTCGAGCGAGGTTGCCGAATGGTTAACGATCGGGCCCCGCACGTGGTCGTACCAGCCGTCGGAATCATCGTACTGGACGATGATCGCTGTGGTTCGCCACGAGGGCAGGCTCATCAGGTGGCTGATGGTGTCGACCAGGAACTCCTGCTCGTCGAGCGGATCAGAGCTGCCGGCATGGCCGTCCTGATACCCCGGCGCCTTGAGGAAGGAGACCGCCGGCATGTTGCCGGCATCCGCCGCTGTCCAGAAGTCAGTGAGGTCGTAGAGGTGGTTGGCCTGATCGGTCTGCCCGATCATGGCAGCGCTGCTGGGGGGCAGGTGGTGAGGATTCGCCGTCGAGGCGAAGTACTGGAAGGGATTGTGATGGGCGTCGTACTCCCCGTAGGTGATGGCGTCGGTCGCCGGGTCGATGCCCATCAGGCGGTCGACGGCCGTCAGCGGGTGTTTGGCTTTGCAATCGGCGAAGCCACCCTGGAACCACCCCCAGGTGATGCCGGCCGTATCGAGGAAGTTGCCGATGTTCGGCGCGGTCAGAGCGGCGCCCTTGCTCTTGTTCGCGCAGTCATCGTAGTAGGGGTCGGCGTCGCGGTAGACCGTGCCGGTCCCGCCTGAGGTAGCGGGCGGCGTCGTCGTGCTGCAGGCGGGGGCGTTGTAGACAAAGGTCGCCGGCCCGCAGATGGCGCCGTACGTATCGGCGGCGACGAGATCGAGCGCGCCGGGGGTCGAGGGACCAAAGAGGGTGCCATAGGCGTTATCGCTCATGGCGAAGTGCTGAGCGTAGTTCCAGAGGGCGGTCACGGTGTTGCCGTCGTAGTACCCCATTACCGTCCCGGCTGGGCAGTACTGCCGGCTGTTACCCGCCTTGCCCTCGGTGTACTGAACGAATTTGTCCATCAGACCGTTGTCCTCGGCCTGCTGCTCAGCCGTGTAAGTGTGCGACTGATCGCAGGTCAGCGCCTGCAACCGATCCAGGCGGAAGGGCTGAACACTGTTGGGATTCTGGGTAAGGAGCTGCGGCGTCAGGCCATTGACGGCGGGAGTGTTGCCGCGCGGGGTGAAGACCGGCTCGCCCGGCGGATTGGCAGCGTAGGGATACGTCCCGAAGTAGTGATCAAACGAGACGTTCTCCTGGAAGATGACGACCAGGTGCTTGATCGGCGTGGTCGTCGACAGCGTCGTCGCCAGTGAGTGATCAAGTCCGACAGCGGCGACCGGAGCCCCGCCCGACACGATCACGCCGGCGGCAGAACCATGCGGGACGGATGCGAACGCCAGGAGCGCCACAACCGCAACCGCCGGTGCAAGACGTCTCAAAACGAGTCCTTTCATTGCTGTCCTCCTCCATGGATGTTGTCGATTCCTCCCTGGACCTAGCTCCTGTGCTGTCTGTCTACTCACGGCACCACCTCCTTGGACAATTCGTGACCCGCAGACCCTGAACGGATGGTGAGCGCATAGTGGCAGGCGCAACGTTACAGAGTCGTTACACGTGGCCATCCGGTGAGACCAGGCTTCTTCGACAGGCTGCGAGGAGAGAGATATCTCGCCGCGTGGCCCGAATCAGAGACCGAACGACGTTCGGACGGTTACGATCCCGGCGTCACCCAGAGCACTCGCCCGTTGGGCGCGAGCTTGACCAGCTGGTTGTCGTAATACTCCGCGGCGTAGATGTCCCCGCGCTGATCCACGGCGACGCTCGTCACCTGGCCCAGCACGGTTCCGCTATTCGGTGGGGGCAGGACGCGCAGGACACGACCGGCTGGAGACAAGATCTCGACGCGGTCGTTGTGGGTGTCGCCGACATAGATTTGGCCATGCCGGTCCACGGCCACCGCGGAAGGCGTGTCGAATTGGGCGACGCTGCCCGCGGATAGCATGCCGGAGCCATAGCGGCCATACGCCGCCAGGACATGACCCGAGGCTGCCAGTTTCACTATCCGGTCGTTCAGCCGATCGGCGACATAGAGGTTCCCCTGTCTGTCAGTGGCCATGCCGGCGGAAAAGGGCTGCGCGCCAACTCGGATTTCGGGGGCCGGCAGTATGCGGATGAGTCGCCACCCGCGGGCATATTCCCAGATCCGGTAGTCTCCGAAGTCGGAGGCAAAGAGATGTCCCGATCGGTCAAAGGTGAGGGAGCCCGCGTCAACCTGGTCTCCGGCTACTTGCCTCCCGCCCCGTAGCACCTCGATGCGCCGGTTGGCGTTATCTACAACGTACAGATTGCCGTCGGGGGCCAGGGCGAGGTCACCGGGATTGCTAAATTGCAGGCTCCCGCCGCCCTGTGTCCCCCACGCGTTGATCAGGCGCCCCGCGGGGTTGAACTCAACGACACGATCGTTCCCGCGATCGGTGACGTAGACATCGCCGCGGCTGTCGACAGCCACGGCATCGGGCCCACGCAGGGACGCCGAGATGGCGGGGGACGATCGAAAGATGTGAGGGAGGATCCAGACGGCGGCGATCAACGCCACAGCGGCCAGTCCGAGCAGGGTGGCAACCGAGCGGGTGGCCCCCGGCCCGCCGGGGCTGGGCTCCTGGTGCGGCAGCGAAGGTGCCTGGGTCGAGGGGTGGCGGGCCGGTTCTCGCTCATTGACCGGCAGAGACGAGAGAGTCCGCGCCATCGCGACAGCACTCTGGTAGCGGTCGTCGGGGGACTTGGCCAGCGCTCGCAGCGTGACGGCGTCCCATTCCTCACCGGCGCCTGGCCGGCGCGCGCGCACCGGTACCGGAGCGTCATTGACATGCATGAAAGCGACCGCCAGTGAGTCATCGGCGTGAAATGGAGGACGGCCCGTCACCATGTGATAGAGAAGCGCACCAACCGCATAGAGATCGGTGCGCGCATCAACCCTGCCGGCCTGGATCTGCTCGGGAGCCATGTAGAGAGGCGTACCGAGGGTTAGCCCGGTCGAGGTGAGACTGGTGTCGGTCCCGTGGCGGGCGAGGTGAGCGACCCCGAAGTCCGTCACGACGGCGTGGTCATCGTCCAGCACCATCACGTTGGCCGGTTTGATGTCGCGGTGCACGACCCCGCGCTCATGGGCTGCGGCGAGGGCCGACAGAATTTGCGTGGCGAGTTTTTTCGCCCGGCCAAGTGGCAGCGGGCCGTTCTCGAGGAGGGCCGACAGCGGCTGTCCATCCAGCATTTCCATGGCGATACAACTGGCGTACTCTTCCACAAACGTGCCGTGAACCTGGACGATGTTCGGATGTCGCAGGCCGGCGAGAACCGCGCCCTCCTGTTGGAATCGCAGTACCTCTTTTGGATCGGCCTCGGTTCGCCCGAACATGAGCTTGACTGCCACCCGCTGCCCGGTTCGATCGTCAACCGCCTCGAATACACGCCCCATGCCGCCTGCACCCACCTGACGGAGCAGACGATAACGGCCACCCAACGAACGAATCATCTTCCCAACAAACAGCGGATTGCCGCGGGTTCGGCGAAAGACGAACTCGGGGAATTCGCCGGGTATCTGGCCGGCTCGCAGCAGGGCTGCAATCAGTTCGCCCGTCTCTTCCAGAGTGAAGCGGTTAAGGGCAATGCGCTCGACCACACCTTCTCGCATCATGTCTCGCACGGTCGCCGCCAGCGGGTGCTCCCGACTGATATCGCCATCGCGATAGCAGGCCAGCACATAAACGGAATGCCCGCGTATTTCACGGGCCAGGTAGGCGATCAGATCGAGGGTGCCTTCGTCCGCGTACTGCAGATCATCGAGCAGAAGAGCGAGGGGTCTCCTTTCCGCCGCCCATCCCAGGAAGGCAGCACACTCGCGAAATAGGGCATGCTGATCGTCCGGGTCCTCTGGCGCCGGTGCCTGCCGTCCATGGGGCAGGAGCAGAGTAAGGAGCGGCCAGCGAGCGCGTGCCTCGTCCCGCATCGAAGGTGGAAGCGTGGACTCGACCTGCGACATGAGGTCGAGAAAAACGGCGAATGGAACGGCCCGGTCGCGCAGGTAACATCGGGCCGCCGCCGCGACGAAGGCACGATCGCGCACACGCAACATCACCTCCTGGGCGAGGCGCGTCTTGCCGGCACCCACTTCACCCGTGACGATCACCAATCGCCCCGCGCCGGCTTCGGTCGCGTCGGCCGCCAGGAGCGCCCGCTCCACTTCATCGGCCCGCCCCACCAGGGGTGAGTCCGGTTCGGCTCCCAGAAAACTGCCACGGGGCAGAGCCCGCTCTCCCTCGTCGGTCGCCTGGCTCCGAAGGCGCTCGATGAGGACTTCTGTCTCCGGAGCCGGCTCAGCATCCAGATCGTTCGCCAGCACCTGGCGGAATCTCTCGTAGGTCCGCAGAGCGTCCGCCGCCTGACCGGCCCGACCCATGGCCGACACGAGACCGCGCACCGCCTCCTCGTCGAGCGGATCGGCATCGAGGACTTGCCGGTACCAGGACGCCGCTTCCTCGTGGTGGCCGCGCGCCGTGAAAATCGCGGCGAGCTGCAGGCACGCGTCCCGCCAGGTGTGTCTGGCCCGCTCGATCAGCGGCGCGGCCCAGTCATCATACCGATCCTCCACGAGGGGCTCACCTCTCATCAGGGAGACAGCCTTTTCGAGGCGTCCCAAATCCCCCCGTGCCGAGCAGGCTAACTCTTCCATCTCCTCCAGATCGAGGACCCAGTCGTAGGCCGGATTGAGTGTGACCCAACCATTCGCCGAAAGTACCGCCGACGGATCGCTGTCGAGGGCGAGGCGCAGCCGATGGACGACGATACGGAGATTGCCGGACGCGGCGTCGGGATCGGCGTCTGGCCACAGCACGTCGATAAGATCGTCGCGGCGACGCTGACGCCCCGGTGACGTGACAAGGAGTTTGAAGAGGGTCTGGACACGATGCTGCCAGCGGGCCGTATCGAGGGGAACGCCATCGCGCTCCACGATCAACGGGCCGAGCACGCCTACTCGATAGCGTGTACTCCCTGACCCCGTCTCCCGATCCGTCATGGACCCCCTCGGACCTGTCGCAACTCCAGGTAGTGGCCGGAATTATAGCGGCCAACGAGCGCAATGTCGAGGAAAACCGGTCCTCAGGGTACGGGGACGGGCGCATACGGTGACTCTAAGGAGTGGCGCGTTACAACGGCGTTACTTTGGACCCCCCACGCCTGCGCCAGGTGGTCGCCGGCCGCCGGTCCGCCCTCCCCGCCCTTGCCCGATACCGTCTTGTTCAGTACACTTAGTTGCGCACCGAAGCGGCTGTTTCCGCGCGCCGGTGCGGCCTTTCATTTCAGGCGCCCGTAGCTCAGTTGGATAGAGCGTTAGGTTGCGGACCTAAAGGTCGGGGGTTCGAATCCCTCCGGGCGTACCACCTCGCTCGTGCCGCCGGCACGAGCTTTTTTCATGCGCCGGCCGACGCCCTGGGCTTGAGGGGATGGCCGGCGCGCTCCAACAACTCCCGTGGCCCTTCCGTCTCGGTGATACACAGCGGGAGCAGAGGCGGCACATCGAGGTCAGTACGGATCGTCGCCACCTCCCGATAGAGGTAGGCAGCCTCGCGCCCTGCCTCGAGGGCGCGGGCGGTGCGAGGCGGGAGAGCATCCAGATGTGCGTAGATCGTGTCAAGATCTCCGTACGTATCGACAAGCGACACGGCGGTCTTGTGCCCGATCCCGGCGACACCAGGGATGTTGTCAGAGGCATCGCCGGCCAGGCCCTTGTACGTCGTCACGTACTCGGGCGCGACGCCCAGGCGATCGCGCGCGCCGGTGGCGTCGGTGATCCGCAGCGGCGTTTTGCCCGGAACCACGACGGCCACCTGCGATCCAACCAATTGGAGCAAGTCGCGGTCAGTCGAGACAATGACGACATCTCTGCCCTCGGCTCGCCAACGCGAGGCGGCGCTTCCCATGATGTCGTCTGCCTCGTATCCCGACACACCGTGCGTGGCCACTCCCAGTTCGGGCAGCACTGCCAGCGCGACCTCGACTTGCCGAGCAAAGTCTTCCGCGTTCTCCCCACCGAGTGGGCCCCGCTGCGCCTGGTACTCCGGATACAAGGCATGGCGAAAGGTCGGCGCGTCGGGACGGTCGAAAGCGGCAAGGATGGCGTCCGGCTTCTCCTCCCGAATCAGGCGCACAATCGCTGCCAATAGCCCGTAGACGGCATGGGCCGGCCGCTCGCCGGCATCAACGATGGCGGCCGGCAGACTGCTGTACGACCGAAAGAGCAGGTTGTAGGTATCAAGGACGAGGACTTTCACAGGCACCCCATCTCATGCTAGCCGCCTAGAATAAATGGGCCGACCACCCGGAAGGAGACGCGAATGATCGTCGATGCCGACTGGCTGGCAGAGCACGCGAAGGACGCAAATCTCGCGTTGGTGGATGTGCGTGCTCCGTTCTTTTACGCGCAGGGGCATCTGCCCGGCGCCGTGAACCTCCCCACGGTTTTTCTCCACGGACCCCAGGGTCCACCAGATCCGCAAGCTCTTGCCCGACTTCTTGGCCGGCTCGGAGTCACACGAGATTCCCACGTCGTCGCCTATGACGACGGGGCATCCCCCGACGCGGCGCGCCTGTACTGGGTGCTCACGTACTACGATCATCCCCAGGTCTCCGTCCTCGACGGCGGCGCGACCGCCTGGCGCCACGGCGGCCGGGATCTGGAATACATGCCGGCGACACCGGAGCCGACAACCTACGAGATCGGCGAGCCCAACAGGCCTGTCCGTGCTAACGCAGAGCAAGTCGCCAGGGCCGTCCACGATGCGCACGCGGTGGTGCTTGACACGCGGAGTCCCGGAGAGTACCTGGGCGTGCAGGCGCACCCGGGCGAGCGAGCGGGACATGTGCCGGGAGCCATCAATCTCGACTGGTCCAATAACCTGACACGCGACGCCGACGATATCGCGCGCTTCAAAGAGCGGGGCGAGTTGGAAGATCTGTACCGCGCGATCGGCGTCGAGCCGGACAAGGACGTCTATGTGTATTGCCAGTCCGGCAACCGTGCTTCGGAGACCTTCCTTGTCCTGCGCGCGCTCGGCTACCCACACGTTGCACTCTATTCCCCGGGATACAGCGACTGGCAAGCAGATCCCAGCCGCGAGATAGCGCGGTGAAGATTCTGGGAGCGCTCCTGCTGAGCGTCTCCCTGACCGCTCCGCAAGCGCAGGTCATCTCCCAGGGCCGTCCGGCCCACCGCGTCGTCGCACTCACCTTCGACGCCGGAGCCGACCGGGGCTACGCGGCGCGCATCCTGGCCACACTGGAGCGCAATCACATCCACGCGACGTTCGGCATGACCGGGCGCTGGGCACAGCAGAACCCGGATCTCGTCCGCCGCATGGCGCGCGACCACGACCGGTTCATTAACCACACGTACGACCACCGATCTTTTACTGGTTATTCGACACGCTCCCGTCCGCTGTCCACCGCGCAGCGCGTCTGGGAGATCCGGTCTGCCGATTCCATTGTCCGCCGCCTGACCGGCCACTCCATGAAACCCTACTTCCGCCCACCGTATGGTGACTACGACAACGGCACGCTGACGCTCATCCGTCACCTCGGCTATCGCTACATGATCATGTGGACAATCGATTCGGGAGGCTGGGAAGGGTTCAGCGTGAGCACCATCCTCCAGCGCTGCCTGGAAAACGTCCAGCCCGGGGCAATTATCGCCATGCACGTGGGCGCCCAGTCGCAGGATGCCTTTGCCCTGCAACCTCTGATCACCGCGTTGAAACGGCGCGGTTACCGGTTTGTCACCATCCCTCAACTGCTCGGGCACTAGCCCGGTTCTGCTGCTAGATTGTGACCGTGGGACGGGAAGGACAGCTTCGCCTCGGAACACGCGGGAGCGCCCTGGCGCGCGCGCAGACGGCGCTGGTGCGGGAAGCGCTGGAAGAGGCGCACCGGGGGGTGCAGATCGAGGTCGTGGTGATCCGGACGGAGGGCGATCGCGTCCAGGACCGGCCGCTCTCACAGTTCGGTGACAAGGGCGTGTTCGTCCGTGCCATCGAAGCTGCTTTGCTGGACGGAGCCATTGATCTCGCCGTGCACAGCCTCAAAGACATACCGGGCGACAGCACCGTCCAGGGTTTGGAAATCGCTGCATTCTCGCCCCGTGCCGACCCTCGTGACGTGCTTGTCTCCGGAACAGGAGCCGGGTTGATGGAGCTTCCTGCCGGAACCCGAATCGGGACCAGCAGTCCGCGACGCCGGATGCTTCTCGGGGAGTTGCGGCCCGATCTGATCGTTGCCGATATCAGGGGCAATGTTGAGACACGCCTTGCGAAGGTGCGGAATGGCGAATACGCCGGCACCATCCTGGCCGCCGCCGGTCTGGAGCGACTCGGGCGGCTGGGAGAGGCGACCGAGTTTCTTCCACCCCACCGGTGGGTTCCAGATGCGGGTCAGGGCATCATTGCCGTCCAGGGACGTATCGCCGATCCGGCGTTGACGCTTGCCAGGGCGATCGATAATCCTCGCAGCCGCGTGATCGCGGTGGCCGAGCGCGAGGTCGTGCGCACCCTTGGAGCCGGCTGCTCCAGTCCGGTCGGCGCGTATGCGGAAGTGGATAGCAACGCCATCACGCTCTGGGCCGTGGCATCCTCGTCCCGTGGAGGACAGGCTGAGCGGGCGACAGCGACCGGCCCACTCGAGGCGGCCGCGGCACTCGGGAAGAACGTCGGCGAGCGTTTGCTGGCCGGCATCGGTGCCTATACTGGTCCGTGACGGACTGTCTGTTCTGCAAGATCGCTCTCGGCGAATTGCCCGCCGATATCGTCTTCCAGAACGAGGATCTCATCGCATTTCGCGACGTCAACCCACAGGCCCCGGTCCACGTGCTCATTATTCCGCGCGAACATATCGGCAGCTTCGCCGATGCTGCTGGCGAGCATCAGGGACTCCTGGGCGCGATGTGCCTGGCGGCGGCCCGCGTCGCCGCCCAGGAGGGAATCGCCGACAGCGGATTCCGGACTGTCGTCAACAATGGCGAGCAAGCCCTGCAGAGCGTGCGGCACCTCCACATGCACGTGCTGGGTGGCCGGCGCATGGGTTGGCCGCCCGGCTGACATCGTGGGGCGGCTCTACGTTGTACCGACGCCGATCGGTAACCTCGAGGACATCACGCTTCGGGCGCTGAGCGTGCTGCGAACGGTACCCGTCATCCTCGCCGAGGACACCCGGCACACGCGCAAGCTGCTCACCCACTTTGAGATCGGCGCACGCCTCATCAGCTATCACCAGCACAACAAGCGGGCTCGTCTCGACGCCGCCCTCGGCCTGCTGGAGTCCGGAGATGTGGCGCTTGTCTCCAGTGCCGGAATGCCGGCCATCGCCGATCCCGGCTTTGAGCTGATCGAGGCGGCCATTCGAGGCGCGATCCCGGTCGAAGTACTGCCGGGCGCTAGTGCCGTCGTGACGGCAGTCGTGGCGGCCTCTCTACCCGCACCGGGCTTCCTCTTCGCCGGCTTTCTGCCCCGACGGACGTCCGAACAGCGCCACCGCCTCGCCCAGCTCGCATCCCTCCCGTACTCACTCGTCGTCTATGAAGCGCCGCATCGCCTGAGAACCACCCTCGCCAACATCGGCGAGGTACTGGGAGATCGGAAGATGGTCGCGGCGCGCGAGATGACGAAAGTCCACGAAACCATACTCCGCGGAACCGTCGGCGAGGTGGCGGCCCATTTCGAGATCGTGGCGCCGCGCGGGGAGTTCACCCTGGTGATCGCCGGGGCGCCACCGCTTCAAGAGGATCGCACCGACGAGGCGCTCGACGCCTTGCGGGCGAGACGACGCGCAGGCGAGGGCCGGAAGACGGCGATCGAGGACGTGGTGTCCGAGTTTGGGATCGCCCGCAACGAGGCGTACCGTCTCTGGTTGTCTCTGGAGCCGGAGGGCCAGTGATATCATCCGTAGAGGGACGGAGGCAGCTACCGGACACGCACGCGCATCTCGATGCCGAATCTCTTTTCGGCGATCTCGAGGCTGTGATCGCGCGGGCGGCCGAGGCAGGGATTGGGCCGATTCTGGCCGTGGGAGAGAATCTGGAGAGCAGCCGGACGGCTATACAGATCGCGCACCGGTACCACAGCGTCTACGCGGCCGTCGGACTTCATCCGCACCAGGCGAGCCGATTTGACGAGGAAGCGGCAGCGCTGGAAATGCTGCTCGGCGAGGAGAAGGTAGTCGCAGTGGGAGAGATCGGTCTGGATTTCACGCGGGAGTCAATGGAGCGTGCGGTCCAGCAACGTGCCTTCGAGACGCAACTCGAATGGGCACGACACAGAGGATTACCCGTGAGCATCCACAGCCGCGGCGCAGAGACGGCGATCGTGTCTGCGCTGCAGCCCAGCGATCGTGCCGTTCTTCACTGCTACGGAGGCGACGGGGAGACAGCCAAGCACGCCCTGGCCAAGGGCAGCTATATCTCCTTTGCCGGAAACCTGACGTTCCCGCGCGCCGAGGAGCTCCGGTCCGTCGCCGCGCAGGTTCCGGCCGATCGCCTTCTCCTGGAATCTGATGCGCCGGTCCTGGCGCCCCAGCCGCGGCGGGGCCGCCGGAACGAGCCGGCGTACGTGCGAATGACGGCGGACGTCCTGGCGGACGTGCGCGGCATGACGCCTGAGGACCTGGCGGCGCGAGTCAGCGCCAACGCCGCGTCCGTTTTCGGGTGGGCACTATCGTGATCGGAGCGACAGGTTACCTGGCGCCGGTGGCCGACGATATCGCCCTGGTCGGAGAGAGACTCCGTGGCCTCTCGATGGGACATCACCCCCTGCTTGGCGACACTCTCGCCTACGTCTTTCAGACAACCGGCAAGCAGATCCGTCCCGCCCTCGTCATGCTGTCCGGGAAGCTGGGACGGTACGACCGAGATCGGCTCGTCACGCTCGCCGCGTCACTGGAAGTGATTCACACGGCGACACTGGTCCACGACGATTCGGTCGACGAGGCCCTGACCCGCCGCGGTCTGGCCACGATCAACGCGGTGTGGGACCCGACGGTTGCCATTCTCCTGGGAGACTTCCTCTTTGCCCAATCCGCGGCGCTCGCTTCAGAGCTCAACAGCGTCCGGATCATGGCGCTCCTCAGTCAAACGGTGATGGCAATGAGCAGTGGGGAGTTGCAGCAGTACGCGTCGTCGAAAGCGCGGCTCGTCGATGAAGACGATTACCTGCAACGTATTGCCGGCAAAACGGCCAGCCTCTTCGCGATGTGCTGCGAAGGAGCAGCTGTCGTCAGCGGCCAGAGCGAGACGCACATAGACGCACTCCGACGGTACGGCACGAATCTCGGCATGGCGTTTCAGATTGCCGACGACGTGCTGGACTTCGTGGGGGAAGAGAGCCGGCTCGGCAAACCCGCCGGGAATGACCTTCGCCATGGGACGATCACTCTGCCCGTCATTCTCTGGGCGCAGTCCCTGCCCGGTGGCGACCCTCTCCTCGCGGATCTGCAGACCGGCGAGAACCTCGAGACGGTGATCGCGGCGGTGCGCGCGTCGGGAGCGCCTGACGAGGGTCTCGCGCGGGCGGCGGAGTACGCCGATGAAGCGCGGCGCGCGCTTGACCTTTTTCCCGCCGGTGTCGCCAAAGACTCTCTTATCGACCTGGCGGATGTTGTCATCCGCCGCCGCAGCTGACACGAGAGATCGGGGCGCCCAAATCTCTGAACATTCAAAAAAGTCGCCTCGGCTGCCTCTCGACAACAGACGTGCGGTGTGCCACACTGTCTACCACGATGTCCTCTTCCCTCTTTCGCCGTGAGACGGCGCGTCATCTCCGCGAGTTGACCGGCCCCATTCTCGACCACTACCTCGCGGGCCGCATGAGTTGGCTGAGTGCCCACATGCGGCCGAACCCGGGCGACGTGCAGTCGACCCTCGACAAACTCGCGAGCGCGGTGGAGCTCAACGATCCGGCGATCTACCAGGAGTATGCTCGCAATTACGTGGATCACCTCCTGGAGGGTGGAGCGCCGCCGGTTGCCATTCTGGCCGCGAGTAGTCTCTTCGAAGATGCCGTGCTGAGTTGCGTGACCGACGATCAGCGGCCGCTGATCGCGGCCGTCCTGTCGCTCGTGGAACGTGAACGCGCGCAGCTCCTCTCCGACCGGGTCCGACAGGGATTGAGCGCGTAAGCCATGTAGGATGATGAGGCAGCCCGGCGCGCAGAGGGGGCCTTGTCTCGAATCTACTATGATGCGGATGTTGATCCTGGCCTGCTGTTGGCCCGGCGCATCGCGGTTATCGGATACGGTAGCCAGGGCCGAGCGCAAGCGCTGAATCTGCGTGACAGCGGCTGTGACGTCGTCATTGGGGCGAGGCCGGATGGTCGCGGCTGGTTGCAGGCGGCGAACGACGGATTCGATGTTCGGCCGGTCAAAGATGCCGCCGCCGGAGCGGCGCTGGTCGTATCGCTCGTACCGGAGCAGGATCAAGCGTCCGTGTACCGCGACGAGATTCGTCCCGTCATGGATCACGGCTCGATCCTCTTCTCGCACGGCTTTGCCTATCATTACGGGCAAGTGGTGCCGCCCCCCGACGTTGCCGTGCTGCTGGTTGCCCCCATTGGCCCTGGAAGTGCCGTGCGCAGGCAGTATGAACTGGGACGCGGCGTGCCGGCGGTGTTCGCCGTCGCCCACGACCCGGGGACCGATGCGGAAGGGCTGGCACTGGCCTATGCCTGTGCCATCGGCTCAACGCGCGCCGGCGTGATTCGCAGTACGTTCGCCGAGGAGACGGAGACCGACCTGTTTGGGGAGCAGGCTATCCTGTGCGGCGGCATCCCCTATCTCATGCGAGCCGGCTTTCAGACGCTGATCGACGCCGGGTATCAGCCTGAGCTGGCGTTCTTCGAGTGCATTCACCAGGTCAAACTGATCGTGGACCTCATCCACCGGGACGGCTTTGAGTACCTCTACCGGCACATTAGCGACACAGCCGAATTCGGAGCGCTGACGGCGGGCCCTCGGATCGTCGACGCAAGCACGAGGCAGAGCCTGCGAGCAGTTCTTGCCGCATCCAGGGCGGGGACTTCGCGCGGCGCTGGATCGCCGCCTACACGGAGGACGAGGACGACATGCTATCAGACGTCCGGCGAGACTTCGGCGAGATCGACGCCTTGGGAGGAGAGTTGCGGCGTCGGATGCACCTCGACGGCGACTAGCCCTCCCCGTCGAGGAGGCGGATAGCAGCGTCAAGATCCTCTGGTTTCATAGAGGACGCGTGTTCGGTTGTGGGAAAACTGCCGGCGTGGACATCATCCCGATACCGGGTCAAAGCGTCGACGATCGTGTCGCCGAGTCGGGCATACTGACGAGCGTGGCGAGGCACGAAGTCGGAGTACAGACCGAGTAGATCGTGCCAGACCTGGACCTGCCCATCGGTTCCCGGGCCGGCCCCGATTCCGACCGTCGTGACATGCAGGCGCCGTGCAATCTCGGCAGCCAACTCCATCGGCACCAACTCCAGCACGACGGCAAAGACGCCCGCCTCCTCCAGGGCGAGAGCATCTGCGATAAGTCGGCGCGCATCCTCGGCGCGGCGTCCCTGCACACGCATACCGCTCAATTGATTGACCGACTGTGGAGTCAACCCGATGTGCCCCATGACGGGCACTCCCAGCTCGACCAGGCGCCGCACCGTCGGCACGATCTCCGCCCCTCCTTCCAGCTTGACGGCCTGGACTCCGGCTTCCTGCATGATGCGCTTGACGGACTGCTCGGCAACGTCGGGCGTCGTATACGTCATGAAGGGCAAATCGGCGATGACCAGGGCATTGGTACTCCCCCGCGTCACGGCCCGGGCATGGTGAATGATGTCGTCGAGGGTCACGGGAATCGTGGTGTCATAGCCCAGTACCACCATGCCGAGCGTATCGCCGACCAGGATCATGGGTATGCCGGCACGATCGACGAGCTGCGCCGAGGTGTAATCGTAGGCGGTGACCATAACCGGATGCTCACCGCGATTGGTCATGCGCTGGATATCTCGGATGGTGACACGCATCGTTTATCCGATCGTGATCTCTGCGTTGTCAATGAGCCGCGCCTTTCCAAGATAGACCGCAAGGGCGATGAGGACATCGCCCTGGAGAGACACGACGGGCTGCAGCGTCGCGGCGTCCACCACCGAGATGTAATCGATCCGGCCATCCGGCGCGTCACGCCGAATCACCTCCTCCATGCCGGCGACTAACCGAGCGACATCGCGCTCACCGGTCCCGATCATCGCCAGCGCGCAATCCAGCGCACGTTTCAGGGCAGGCGCTTCTGCCCGTTCTTCCGGTGTGAGGTAGGCGTTGCGCGAGCTGAGGGCGAGACCATCCGGCTCTCGCACTGTCGGCAGCACCCGGACGGACACCGGAAAGGCAAGGTCACGCACCATGCGGCGAAGAATGGCAGCTTGCTGCACGTCCTTCTGCCCGAGGTACAGCGTATCGGGTTGCACCATGTTGAGAAGCTTGGTGACGACAGTCGCGACCCCGCGGAAATGTCCCGGGCGCGACGCGCCGCAGAGATTCCCGGCCAGTGCCCCCGGTTCGACCCAGATGGCTTGCGCCCCCGCCCCGTCCGGATACATATCCGCCGCCGAGGGAAGAAACAGGAGATCGGTGCCTGCGGCATCGAGAACCGCGTGGTCGCGCTTCAGGTCACGCGGATAGGACGCCAGATCTTCTCCCGGCCCGAACTGGGTGGGGTTGACGAAGATACTGGCGACGACCATGTCGTTGTCCCGACGCGCCGCATCGAGGAGACTGCGGTGACCGGCGTGCAGATAGCCCATCGTCGGCACGAGCCCGATCGTCCGGCCGGCACACCGCTCGGCTCCCACGCGCCGCCGCAGCTCACTTACATCTTCGACAACGTCCATGCCCTACCCCAGGGCTCATGAATAAACGGCATCGCCGGGTCGTAGTGGCCGGCCCGAGTGCCGGCCCGCCTGTCGCCGACGTAGACCACACCGGGCTAGTCGCCACGCGGGGCGACCACCACGGGATAATGCACGAGCCCTATGCCCTACCCCTGGATCGCTTGAGCCCAAGCGGCATCTCACGATACCGTGAGGTCAATGTACGACGCCATAACCGACGTGGCGGGCATTGAAGTTGGTCAGGTACAGGATGTAGACAGCCTGACGGGCTGTACGGTGGTGCTGTGTCGGGGCGGCGCCGTGGTAGGAGTGGACGTGCGAGGATCCGCTCCCGGGACACGGGAGACCGACCTGTGCCGGCCGGCGACGCTGGTGGAGCGGGCACAGGCCATTCTGCTGACCGGGGGGAGCGCCTTTGGTCTCGACGCCGCCGGCGGCGTGGTGCGATACCTCTACGAGAACGGCCTCGGCTTCGACACGGGGATCATCAAGGTGCCGATCGTTCCCGGCGCCGTCATCTTCGACCTCGGGATCGGGAAGCCGGTCTGGCCCGACGGGGCCATGGGATACCGCGCGGCGTCGCAGGCCGCCGGGGGGCCGGTGGCACAGGGTTGTGTCGGTGCCGGCACCGGCGCGACGGTGGGCAAGCTGCAGGGCCTGGCGTGGGCGGTCAAGTCCGGCATCGGCACGGCCAGCGAGCGCATCGCCGACATCACCGTGGGGGCGATCGTCGCCGTCAATGCCATGGGAGATGTCCTGGCTTCGAACGGACAGGTACTCGCCGGGGGGCGGGGAAACGATACAGACGAGACGAAACCGCCGGCCATGAACACGACGATCGGGGTCGTCGCCACCGATGCGCAACTCGATCCGGAGCGCGCTCAGTACCTGGCAGTGTCCGGGCAGACGGGACTGGCGCGCACCATCCGGCCCGTCCACACGCTGTATGACGGCGACACACTGTTTGCCCTGGCTACCGGACGGGGGCCGGCCCCCGATCCCCTCCTGCTCGGTACAGCGGCTGCGCGTGCCGTCGAGCGTGCCGTGCGGGCCGCTGTCCTCAATGCGACGCCGCTGGGCGGCCTCCCGGCACTTGGGTAGCAACCCGTACATGAGGCGCTCCCGCCGCGCGGCGGGAGCGCCTTTCTTGTCATATCACGATTAGATCGCGGGTTTCCCGGTGTGCCGAGCGATGTTCGTGATCACCCAGATCCCGAGGGTGCCTTTCTTTTCCGGCTGAGTGAGCGTCACGTCGTACTCTTTGCCGCCATAGCTAACCGTGATCTTGAGCGGCGTCACGATCGGGACCGGAGCGACAAACCCGTACCGCGGCAAATTGCGCTCGAGGACCAGGACGGGATTCCCGTAGTACCGGTATGCCGGGTTCCTGGCCAGTAGCTGAGCCTGAATGGTTCCCGCGTGCGCATACACGTGCGGCACGAATCCAATGAAGGGCTGACCGGCCGGCAGCGGGGTCGCCGTGGTCGTATGACTACCGGCGGGATGCGGAGTCGGCGCCGCGAACGGATTCACCCCGGTGTGCTCGATGGCGACGATGAACCAGGCGTTGCCCGGGCCCTTCTTTACGAGCTGCGAGAGATACACGCTGTAGTGATGGCCGTGATAGAGGATCTCGACGGCAACAGGCTCGACCACGAAGATCTGGTGCTGGGTGAAGCCATAGGTGGGGAGGTTATGGCGAATCACCTCGACTGGATTGGTGTAGTACTGGTACGCCGGGTTGTGGTGATCCACCTGCTTCTGCAGGAAAGCCAGAGTGCTCGCCCGGTGCGGAATCGGACCAAGCAGCAGTTTGCGCTTCGTCGTCGGCGTTGGCGTGGTCCTGGGGCTGCGGCCGATCGGGGTCGCGGTAGCTCGGTGCGGACGGGGGCGCGCAGTCGGCTTTGGCGTCGCCGTCGGCTTCGGCGTGGCGGTCGCGGTCGGGCGAGCAACAGCCGCCTTGGGCGTCGGCGTCGCCGTGTGCGTTGCCCCCGTGCTGTGGCGGGTCGCGGTCGCCGTCGGCTTTGCGTGATGGGTCGCCGTCGGGGTCGGCTTCGGTCCGGACCGGTGCGACGACTTGTGGACCGACTTATGGCTCGCTTTGTGGTGGCTTGTTTTGTGGACCGACTTCTTCGTCGCGTGTTTGGTGTGCTTCTTGTGGCGCTTATGGTGCGTCGACGCCGCATGCTTGGGCTTTGGAGTGGGGGTGATGACAACCACCGTTGTCTGTGGCGTCGACGAGGGACGCGGCACCACCACTACCTTCTTTTCCGCCTGGGAGGGAGAGGAACCACACCCGGCCAGCGCTATGATCAGTAACCCCACTGGAATCCAACTCTTGAGTCTGCTCACCAGTCCTACCCCCCATTGCAATGCAACATGCTCTCATCACTATGTGCAATAAACATGCCTGCCAACGTCACGCTCAGGGATGGGGCACGTCGTTCGCAGGCGGCAGGAGAGCGGCCGCTCCGTCAGACCGGCCTGATGGTCACGATCATCCAGATCCCTTTGACACCCCGTACGCCTGGTTGCGCAACGTACACGTCGTACGTCGTGCCAAGGTAGCGGATGACGACCAACCGCAGAGGTCGGGCAGTGGTTGAGGAGACCGGCTTGGCCGGGGCGACGAGAGTGATGTATTGCGGTTCGAAGCCGTAGTCCGGCAGGTCGGTCGTCGCGACCCTGGTGGGATTGAAGTAGTAGTGGTATTTGGCGTTGGTATTCGCCAGATGCTGGGTGCGCGCGACGATAGTCGCCGGCCGGGCGATCGTGCCCGTGCGCAGGGTCGCCGGCGGTCGGATCGTGACGATCATCCAGATCCCCTTTGCGCCCTGCGTGGCGGGCTGGGCTAGAAACACGAAGTACGGGTGCTTCTGGTACAGGACTACCGCCTGGCGATCGCGCCGGGGAATAGAGGCAGGATACGGACGCGGTGGCGAAATGACATCAATCGGTGGCCGAAAGCCATACGCCGGGAGATCTCTCTTCACGACCTGCAGGGGATGCAGATAGAAAGCGTATTTCTTGCTGCCGGCCGTCGCTCCCGCCTGCACGGTATGGACCACCGCGACGGGATGGGTAATCATGCCGAGCACCAGACCCGGAACAGGTGTAATCGCGACGCCGGGCAGTGGAGTCACGCCCCCTTTGACGCGTGTTCCGTGACCACCCGATGTGGGAGTCTTGCCGCCCACCGTCGGGTTTGCCGTGGCGGTGGCTGCTCCGGGTGTTGCCGTCACGACGACCGTCGTGACCGACGTTGGACCCGGGGTCGCCGTAATGACAAGGGGAGTCGCCGTCGGGTGCGCGGACGCCGCCTTCATGAGACGAGGACCGAAGATGACCGCCAGGACGATGACAGCGAGGATGATGAGCAGAATGACCGGCAAGATCCACCGGTTCGGCGATCTCTGCTGAACAGTAGTCGACACGATGCCCCTCCCAGATCACAGAGATGTGCGGCGGTCCCCAGGCGCGGACCATCCCTCGCCGCAGGCTCACGGCGCCCGGGCCCCCGTTCGGCACACGAGTTCTGCAATAAGCGTGCCGATACTTAGAGGAGCTGAATAATTTCAATCCTATTGCCGAAGGGATCGCGACACTCAAAGCGCGTCGCGCCGTCAACCGGCACGCTCTCCTCGATGGCGACACCGGCCGCGCGTAAGCGCTCTCGCCATGCCTCGATGCCGTTCACCTGGTAGGCGAGATGCGCTTTCGTTGACGAGCGATCGACACCCCGCTCCGTCCCGATGTGAACCTGTCGATCACCCACCTGCAGCCAGAAGCCGCCTCGGCCGCGCAGTGACTCCGGCTTGGGTATCTCTGTCAGGTCCAGGAGATCACAATAGAACCGGCGGGCACGGTCCTCCTCTCCAACCGGCACAGTGATCTGTGCATGGTGTAGCCCAATGATGCGCGGCTTTTCAGGATTCATCAGACCCTCCTTCTATGACGAACCACCGTCCGGCGAACGGCAGGCACGATGGGATCGAGCGGGCAGAGGACATCACTGACCCGAAGCGGGCGACGGCCTCCCAGTGTCTACCATGGGATGGCGTTGGAGGTTCCGGTGCATCGACTCTTGTTCTCGCTCCTCTTCACCGCGGTGGCAGCGGCCGGTATCCCGCGTGTCGCCTCGGCAAGCGTTCCTGGGGCGCATAGCGCATCCACGTGCGTTGTCACGATCACTTCCACGCCGGTGGTAGGGAGTGACGCGCCGGACGCGGCCGCCAGCCTGGTACTGGGAAGCGGGAGCGTGTACATTGCACCGGCTGTCATCAAGGCCGGTCATGCCGCACCTCCGGACATCAATATGCTCGAGCGAGTAGCCGGGCGGGCAGCCTGCCGAAGCATCACGGTCAAATTTGCCCTGCTGCCGAGCTACCCCAAGCATTTCCGGACGGAGCAGCAGGCGGCGGACGGCCTGGCCGGCAACCTGGGGCTGTCCGGTGTGTTGATCCTGGTCACACGCAGCGGGCTCGCCGTGAGCTCCGACCTCCTGTCCGGGCGTGATGAGACCCGTCTCAAACAGCGCGCTCAGCCACTCTGCGCCGAGAGCTATGCCCGTTGCGCCGCGGTGGCCGCCCAGGCATCAATTCCGCTCGTGCTCGCAACAGAGGCGTCCGCCACCCGCAATGTCGAAATCTTCTGGGCGGTCGCCCTCGCCGTCTTCGGCGTCGTGATTGCCGCCCTCGTGCTTCTGGCGCGCCGCCGGCAAGCACGCATCCTGGCCACGTGGCACGCGGACGACGCCGCGGGATCGGCGTAGGGGAATCACTCCCAGCGGAAGAGGCGAACCGCCAGCAGGGGCATCAGGATCGCCCAGCCCGCCAGCAGTGCCAGATCGCTCCAGATGGGAGCGTTGCGGGCCGCGGAGCGCAGGACCTCGACCAGGACGTAGGCCGGCAGCACGCGAGCCGGAGGCTGGAGCCAGATCGGAAGATGATCCAGGGGCACATACAAGCCGCCGAGCAGCAGGAAGAAGAGAAAGAGGCCGTTGGCGAGACCGAGGGTGGCTTCAGCGCGGAGGGCGCCTGCCATGGAGAGGCCGATGCCGACGAAAGCGGCCGTTCCGAGCAGCAGGGCGAGTAGCGCCACGGGAACCGCACCACCCGGCCGCCAACCATAGAAGACCGCTGCGACCGCCGCCAGGAGCGCGATCTGCACGACTTCCAGCGCCAGCACTGCCAGCAACTTCCCGGTGATCAAGGCAGCACGGGGGAGAGGCGTGGCGCCCAATTGCTTGAGGACGCCATAGTACCGTTCGTAGGCGGTCGCGATTCCCAGACTGACCAGGGACGTCGAGATGATACTGAGCGTCACCGTCCCGGTCAGCAGAAAGCCGATCACACGGCCGGCCGGCGGGAGCAGTCGCGCCGAAGAAAAGAACACGAGAAGCGCAAGGGGAATGATCAGCGTTACCAGCACGCTTTCACTCCGCCGCAGCGTGAGGAGCAACTCGGTTCGGGCCAGCGCGGCGATTTCTCTCACTCGGCGTCCCGCCGCTCTGTCAATTGCAGGTAGACGTCCTCCAGGGAGGCCGCGCCCACGCGCAGCTCCGTCAAACGCACACCGGCCCTCTGCGCTGCATGCGTGATCTCGGTCAGAAAAGCGGCCGTGTCGCGCGTCTCGACGATCCAGCCCGCGCCCTGCTCCCGTGCAGAGAGAGCGGAGGGGACTGCCGTCAGGAGGTCAGGCGAGAGCGGGGAATCGCCCCGGACGAAGACATCAGACCGGCCGCGCCGCGTCAGCTCGTGCGGCCGGCCGGCCGCGATGACGCGCCCGTGGTCGATGATGGAGACCTGATCGGACAGGCGCTCCGCTTCTTCCAGATAGTGCGTGGTGAGCACCACCGTGACACCCTGGCTGCGCAAATCCTCAATCAGCGTCCACACGGAGCGGCGGGCCTGCGGGTCCAGGCCCGCCGTGGGCTCATCCAGAAAGATCAGGCGCGGGCGATTCAGTAGAGCAAGCGCCAGGCGTAAGCGTTGCCTCTCGCCGCCCGACAGCCGCCGGTACCGCGTGCGCCGGACCTCCTCGAGTCCCAACACCCGTAAAAGCTCCGCGGCGGGACGCGCCTCACGGTAGAAGGTCGCGAAGAGAGTCAGCGCCTCCTCCGGCGTGATCGCGGGGTACAGTCCTCCATCCTGGAGCATGATCCCGACATGCTGCTTCAGCTCTCGCGCCTGCGTGCGCGGGTTCCGCCCCAGAACGCTGACCTTGCCGCCATCGGGAACGCGGAATCCTTCCAGAATCTCGATGGTCGTCGTCTTTCCCGCGCCGTTCGGACCCAGGAGTGCGAAGACCTCGCCGGACTGGACCTCAAAGGAGAGATCGTCAACCGCCGTCCGGTCGCCGTACCTCTTGACGAGATGTTCGACCTGGACTGCCGGCTGGGGGGAGCTGGGAGGAGAGGACTGGGTCTGCTGGTGCGAGGAGAGACTCACCACGTGAGCCTACTCGCTCCACCAGGGGGAGACGCCAACGGCTCGCCGCAACGGCAGGCGGCGGAACGACGTGCATGCAGAGGTACGTCAGGTCGGCAAAGAGGAGGCCGACCAGCGCGGCGTGGGACAAGGCGCTGAAGAGATCCACATGCGTCAGCACGACCGCCGCGCCCGCTCCCGCCTGCAGAACCACCAGGACCAGCGCCCCCCAGGCGCCCCACCGCAAGTCGGGCCGGCCGTGCAGACGTCGCGTCCAGACGACCAAGATGCCGATAGCGGCCACCAGGAGCAGCGCCGCCGCCCGATGCAGCAGATTGATGACCACGAGATCGGACAGTGCAGGCATCGTGGGCGAGCAAAGCGGCCAGCCGCGGCAGACATCGTCGGCATTGACGTGCCGCGTCAGCGCCCCCAGATAGACAACCACGTAGCTATACACGGTCAGGCCCCAGACGTACGGGGCGTACCCCGCCGGCAACGAGAGGGCCCGCAGCCTTTCGGCCCCATCCGCCTCAAAGACTGCCGCCGTGGCCAGCAGGACGCTGGCAAAGGCGATCAGCGAGACGCCGAAGTGGAGAGCGAGTACGGCGGCCAGCTGCGGGGCCATGACGGCCCACGCCCCCAGGCCCGCTTGCAGAAAGAGGAAGAGCACCATGACCGCGGCCAGCAGCCGGATATCGCGCCGCCGGTAGCTGACGACGGCGGCGACCGCGAAGCAGATGATTAGAAGAGACTCGACGCCCACCACCGCGCGGTGGCTGAATTCGATCGCCGTGGAGACCGCCATCTGGGGAATCAGACGGCCATGGCAAAGCGGCCACGACCGTCCGCAGCCGTGCTCGGAGCCGGTGTTGGTGACCGTGGCCCCCATGACCAGCACCAGGAACATCCCTGCCGTCGCGGCAACGCCCAGTACCCTCGTCACGCGTTGCATTGCGTCCCATGATCCTGTGCCGCGTGCCGGGCTGTCCACTATTCGATGTCCGCGCTGGACTCGAGGGGCGGCCTGGCCTCGGCAATGACCGCGCTCCCACCGGTCACCCGCAGCTTCACGGTGAACTCCTCGTTGACTTGCATCTTCGGCGCCCGTCCCAGGACATCGTAGCGCGCGCCGATCAGCGGGCCGTCCGCCTCCAGCGTAAAGCTGGGCACCACATGGAGCCCGGCGGCGTGCTCCGTCCGCAGCCGGCGGCCATCGGCGATATAGACCGGTGTGGCGCCGGGGAGACTGAGCGCGCGGATGGCGGCGGTATCTCCGTGCAGTTCGGCCCGCAGCATCGCACTGATCGTCCGGAAGACGGCGCGGCAGATGGTGTCGGGATGGGACGGCACGGTGCTGGTCCACGAACAGACCGGATCGCTCTGGGTCGGCTGGACTCCGGAAAGGCAGCCGCCGAGCAGGAGCGGCAAGGTAAGGAGCAGGGAGCGGATCACGCAGCAGGCGGTTCTATCGGCGGGGTCAGCGCTTTCTGGTCGATGTCACGCCGCATCAACTGTGTCAGGGTCTCCACGGGCATGCTGCCCAGATCCTGTCCCCCTCGGATACGGACGGAAACGGAATCGGTCTCTACCTCGCGGTTGCCGACGACGAGCGTGTAGGGGATCTTCTGGAGCTGCGCTTCACGGATCTTCAGCTGCAGGCGTTCGCTGCGGTCGTCGACCTCGGCCCGGATGCCGGTGTCGGCCAGGCGTTGGGCCAGATGCCGCGCGTACTCCTGATGGCGATCGGCGATGGGCAGGATCATCGCCTGGACGGGCGACAGCCAGGTGGGGAAGGCACCACCGAAGTGCTCGATGAGGATGCCGAGGAACCGTTCGGTGGTCCCGGTCACGGCGCGGTGGATGACGACCGGCGTGTGCGGCTGACCATCCTCGCCGATATACTCGCAGTTCAAACGGGCGGGTTGGATGAAGTCGATCTGGATGGTGGACAGCTGCCACTCCCGTCCCAGGGCGTCCTTCGCCATGAAATCGGCTTTGGGACCGTAGAATGCCGCCTCGCCAAGCACGGGCTCGTACTCGATGCCGAGCGCGTCCAGCGAGGAGCGCAGCGCCTCCTCGGCACGATTCCACTTCTCTTCGTCGGCGACGAACTTATCGGTGTCATGAGGATCGCGCAGGGAGAGCTGGACGCGGTAATCGGAGAGACCGTAGGTGGAGAGCACCTCGCGGATCAGCTCGATGGCGCGGGTGAACTCCTCCTGAATCTGATCCTCCGTGCAGAAGATATGACAGTCGTCCTGAGTGAGAGCGCGCACGCGCGTCAAGCCGGCCAGCTCCCCCGACCGCTCGTAGCGGTACAGCGTGGAGAACTCGGCGTAGCGCAGCGGAAGATCGCGGTAGCTGTGGTACTGCGTGTTGTAGAGGGTCATGTGACTCGGACAGTTCATGGGCTTGAGCATGTACACTTCGCTCTCGCCCTCACCCTGCATCACCGGAAACATGACATCCGAATAATGCGCCAGATGTCCCGACTTCACATACAGCTCGCGCTTGACGAGGTTGCCCGTCCACACATGCTGATAGCCGTAGCGCGTCTGGGTGTCACGCACGTACGACTCCATGACATGGCGGAGCATCTCCCCGCGCGGCAAAAAGAGCGGGATGCCGGAGCCGATGTCGGGGCTGAAGGTAAAGAGGCCGAGCTCACGCCCCAGCTTCCGATGGTCACGTTCCCGCGCCATCTCCAGCCGCTGCAGGTGTTCCTCCAGTTCCTCCTCGGTCGGAAACATGGTGCCGTAGATGCGCTGCAGCATCGGGTTTTTCTCACTGCCGCGCCAGTACGCGCCGGCGACGCTCATCAGCTTGAAAGGCCCGAGCTCACCGGTGCTCGCCACATGCGGTCCCCGGCAGAGGTCGACAAAGTCGCCATGCTGGTAGACGGAGAGCGACCCATCGCCGAATTCGTTGATCAACTCCAGCTTGTAGGGCTGGTCGGAGAAAAGATTTTCCGCTTCCTCCTTCGTGACCGGCCGGCGCTCGAAGCGCTTGTCGGCGGCGATGCTCTCCCGCATGCGCCCCTCGATCGCGTCTAGGTCGTCCGGTGTCAGCGGACGCGGCAGCTCGAAGTCGTAGTAGAACCCATTCTCGATGGGGGGACCGATGCCGAGCCTGGCCTCCGGGAAAAGGTCGGTGACGGCCTCCGCCATGACGTGCGCTCCGGAGTGCCGCATGCGCTCGACAGGTGTCATCTCTTTTTCGACCACGTCGACGTTGGTGTCTTCGGGCATGGAAATCCTCGGTCTGGTCTATAACATGGTATCCGCTTGCCCCCAACCCTTCAGTGAACGACGATTGGTGCGGGCAGAACACGCGGGTTCCCGCCGGCGAGGAAGGACCATATGCAAGAACCTGAGGGTCTGGGTGACATGGATGCGGCGCGGCTCGACGCCGAGGCAGAGTTTGCCCGTGAGGACACGCGTGTTGCGGACACACCCGGGTCGCCCACCTGGCCGGTGGAGCGATCGTCCGGTCCGGCGATCCCGCCCGTCGGACTGAATTGGCTCACCGTCGCCCAGCGGCTACGGGCGGACGCCGACATCCTGCGTCACGAGGGGCAGATCGTGGTGGCGGGAGAATACTTCCCCGCCGCCGGTTTCTACATCGATCCCGCGACGTTCCGCGCCCAGCACGTCGACGTCGGCGATATCGCGCTGCGCCACGGCTACTTCCTGGGTGATCTCTCCGCTCGCGAGTTCCGCGAGTGGTTCGAGTTGTCACGGGAGTGGGGCCGAGGCGGCCGGGTCGTGGTGAAACGAGAATCGGCGCCAATCGATGGCCTCTTCCTGGATGAGACGGCGGCGCAGCGAGCCAAGTCAGCCATCCTGCAGGGCGCGGTCGGGGCCGGCATCCGTCTCGAGCCGGGACCGGGGGGCATCCTCCTGCGGGTCGCGCGGTCGGTCCGCCCGGGTCAGGCGGCCACCCTCATTGCCGCCAACGGGGGAGCAGTGGTCGCGATCGCCGGTCAGCAAGTGGAGACGGGTCCGCCGACCACGGCGCCATCCTTGCCGGCGGCGGAAGGCGACAGCTGGCGACCCGGCACCGGCGCCGCGAGCGACAGCGAGGCGCCCTCCGAGCGCATCGGCAGCTCCGACGAGTTCCCGCCCCCACCAACCGGATAGCCGGTCCCCCATCACCGTCCGGTACCATGGTGGAAATCGGAGGTGATTTATGCGTACCCGCATCGCGGCCCTCTACATCCACGGAGACCGCAGCAGCCGGCCGGAGGATGCGGGACCAACCCCCATGCTCGCCATGCCGAGGCTGGATGTCGTCGAGGGGCGCGGGATCCGGCAGGATCGGCGCTATTTCCGGACGTGGCAGGCGGGACGCGAGCGGAAGCGCCAGGTCAGCCTTATCGACGAAGGCACCATCCGCCGGCACGAAGCGGTGTTCGGATCAATCGAGCGGAATCTCATCAAGTCGCAGGTCATCCTGGACGGGGATATTCACCTCCCGGACCTATCCGGGGTGCGCCTGCGATGTGAGGGCGGGGCAGAGCTGGAAATCACCGTGGAGCGCAGACCGTGCTTCGCCATGGACTTCATCGTCCCAGGCCTGCGGGACGCGATGCAGAACGGCGAGCAAGGAGCCCTGGCCCGCGTCGTTCACGGCGGTGAACTGTGGGTGGGCCAGACGGTGGATATCCTCATCGAGTCCGGCGCAGGACACGCCGCATCGTAGATGAGGTACCGGGCGATCGGCGCCCGTGGGTGGCAGCGGATTCCGGTTTCTCTGCGCCGCCGGATCGTTCACTGGCTGATGCCCACGTATACCGTCGGTGTCGCCGCGGTCGTCTTGAACGACCGCTCCGAGATTTTGCTGCTCCGGCACCGCTTTCGCGAGAGCACCGATTGGGAGCTACCCGGCGGCTTCGTCGGCGCCAGCGAATCGCCGGAGGACGCCCTGCGGCGAGAGATGCGTGAGGAGACGGGCCTCGACGTGCGAATAGACTGCCTGGCGGCGACGCGCATCGCGCAGTGGAAACACCTGGATATTTGCTTTCGGTGCAGTGTGGTAGGGGGTACGCTGCGTCTCGATCGCGGCGAGGTCACGGACGGCGCGTTCTTCCCGGTGAGCGCGCTCCCCCAACTCGATCGCCGGCAGCGTGAGGCGATTGAGAGTGTCCTGCAGGCCTGAAATCAGCCTGTAGAGTGTGGCATGGCGGCAACGGCTATCCGGGACCTGACCGATGCGAGGGACTTCGCGCAGGCAGAAGACCTGCAGGACGTCGTCTGGAGCTTCGATCCACGGGGCATTGTGCCGGCGCATGTGCTGTACGTCGCGGCCAATGACGGCGGCATCGTGCTCGGTGCGTACGAGGGCGATAAGCTGGCCGGCTTCTGTCTCGGGTTCCTTGGCAGGTACCAGGACCAGTTATGTCATGTGTCTCACCTGCTGGCGGTTCATCCGGACCACCGCGGCCAGGGTATCGGCACCGCGCTCAAGCAGGCCCAGCGCGACAGGGCCCTGTCGCAGGGGCTCGACCTCATGATCTGGACGTTCGATCCGCTGCAGCGCCGCAATGCGTACCTCAACCTTCACGTGCTGCGGGCAGAAGCGCGGACCTACCGTGTCAACCTGTACGGCGATCTGAACGACAGCCTCAATGCCGGACTACCCACCGACCGGCTCATCGCTGAGTGGCATCTTGCTGCACCGTCCGGACGCCGGAAACGGCAGCCGGTCCCTCTCCTGGCGCCGGATCTCACCCTCGACACGGCGGCACTCACCGCCGCCACCGTCTCGATCGCGATTCCCGGCGACATCGGCCGCGAGAAGAGGGAAGATCCCAGCGGTGCGCATCGCTGGCGCATGGCCCAGCGCGAGGCGTTCGAGCGGGCCCTGAGCGCCGGATTCGTGGCGCATGATGTGATTGACGGGGCCTACGTCCTGGACAAGGAGCAGGGATGAAGATCGACTCGATTGAGCTACGCCAGATCTCTCTGCCGCTGCTGTCGCCGTTCACGACGAGCTTCGGGACGGAAACGGAGCGCGACGCACTCATCGTCACGATCCGCGGCGAGGGTCGCGAGGGCTGCGGCGAGTGTGTGGCCAGTCTCGGCCCGTGGTACTCGGGGGAGACGCTGGAGACCTGCCGCCACATCATGGCGGACTTTCTCATGCCGCTCCTGCTGGAGGCAGATCTGGCCCACCCGTCCGACGTGTGGGAGCTCTTTGCACCCATTCGTGGGAACCGGATGGCCAAGGCGGCACTCGAGATGGCGGCCTGGGACTGGATGGCGCGACTCCGGGACATGTCGCTGCGCGATCTCCTGGGGGGGACGCGTGACCGCGTGCCGGTCGGGGTGAGTGTCGGCATCCAGGAGACGCCCGGCCGGCTGGTCGAGGTCGTCGGACAGTATCTGGATCAGGGATACGGGCGGATCAAGGTCAAGATCGCGCCGGGCCATGACGTGCGCGACGTGCAGGCGGTGCGCGCCGCCTACCCCGATATCCTGTTACAGGCCGACGCCAACTCCGCGTATACCCTCGCCGCTGCTCCGATCTTTGAGGCCATGGACGGCGAGAATCTCCTGCTGATCGAGCAGCCGCTCGGTCCGGACGACATCGTCGATCACGCCGCCCTGCAGCGGCAGCTGGCGACGGCCATCTGCCTCGACGAGAGCATCCATTCCCCGGACGACGCGCGCCACGCGCTCGACCTCGGCAGCTGCCGGATCATCAATATCAAGCCGGGCCGTGTGGGTGGACACATGCAGAGCATGGCCATCGAGCGACTCTGCCGGGACCGCGGCGCACCGGTCTGGTGCGGCGGCATGCTGGAAACCAACATCGGCCGCGCCCACAACGTGGCGCTGGCCAGCCTCCCCGGCTTCACACTCCCCGGCGATATCTCCGCCAGCGCCCGCTACTTCGAGCACGACATCGCCGGTCCGGATTTTGTCCTCAACGACGACAGCACGCTGAGTGTGCCGCCCGGACCCGGCATTGGCGTGAACCCGATCCCCGAGGCGATGGAAGCAGCAACGCAAGGTGTCGAGACATACCGGCGGCACGGCGCTCAGTGCTAATGTCATCTGGGCTTCCGGCACCTGAGCTGTCAGGGAGCGCACGTCAAGTTGGCACTGCCCTTACCCGCGTCAATCAATTCTTATCCGGCCGGCATCGGGAGTCGTCTCGATTCGGCCGCCGGACTACGACGAGAGTTCAGCCCGGCGTGACCACCAGGCCTCGGCGGCGGTCATTGCGCTCTCGGCCTCGCGGATGCCGCCGCCCACGAGTCCTGCGGTGGCAGCCCAGTGCAAGGGTATAAGGGCAAGAGCCCCGGGGAGCCAACGGCGCTCGTCGCGAGTCAGCGGTTCCGGAGCCGTGCCTTCGTAGGCGTCGAGCAGTCGCCGCGGCTCGAGCAATTCGCCGCACTGCGCGACGTGGTGCAGGCTGGCCGCGACGTCGTACATCCGCTCCCTGACCCTCGCGAAATCCAGGTCGAAGGTGGCCCATGAGCCGTCTGACAGTGCTCCCACGTTGCCCAATTTGTAGTCCCCATGAATCGGAGTGCATGGCAGCTCGACCTCCTTCCGGAGCTTGGAGAGCTCGCCCGTCAGTCGGCGCATCCGATGCACGACCGGCTCGCTGCGGGGTCCGAGTCTGCGGCGTGTGAAGCCGACCGAGTAACGCAGTTGCCCGAAGGTTCTGTGGTCGTCGAGGGGTTCGGGCGGACTGGGCTCCCAGACTGCTTTGAGCGCAGTGTGAAGGCGTCCGAGCTCCTCGAAGAGGCGGAAGGAGGAGTCCTCGCCCGCCGGTAGCTGGACATGATCGATGAACTCCTCAATATCAGCCCAACGATCAGCGACCCTCAGGAGGTCGCCGCCGGAGATCGGAATCGGCCGAGCGACGCGGACTTGCGTCCCCTGGAGCCGCTCCCGCAGGCGCCGCAGTCCCACGACCCGCCCGCGGCGGACCCACGGCCTATGAACCCGTAGGACCACCGGCGGCTCAGCGTCTATCCGCACGTTGAGGTTGAACCCGCCGCCGATGTCTGCCCATCCGGCCCCGTGCGCGACGCGGTCGATCAGCGCCGAGACGGCCGGGTCATCTGGACCGGCTCTAGGTCCGAACCAGCGCGGCAAGGGAGGGGGAGAGGTCGAAGCTTCGATTCCGGTCATGGCAGTGGCCCGCCTGTAGGCAATCACAACTTGGGGCTCTCCCTCCTTCCCAATGATGTGGTCAGGCACATCCCCGGCACGGTGACGCGGCGCCGGCCGAGCTCGAGCTGCGGGACGGTCTATGGCGTCCGCAGCACGACAGAATCAGTGTCCAGGCCGACACCAAGAGCTCGCGTTATATTCCGCGCAACGCCATCTACCCGCTGCACCACGCCGGTACTCGGATCGAAGTCTCCTGCGGGGCCTACGTCATCGCCCCGGCCTTCCCCGCGGCCGCGGAGCTGCTCGTCCACCCGGGGGCGTTTAGGCCGCGCTCTCCTTGCGCTCGCGGTGACAGCTCGCGCAATACACCGGACGATCGCCGCGCGGCACGAAGTTCACGGTCGTCTGTCGCCCGCAACTCGCGCAGGTGATGGGGTGCTTGACGCGCTGCGGAGATCCCGACCGGTGCCGGGGGCGGCGGTCTTCCCCACCCGATTCCTGGCGCGGCGCCGGCTCCTCGCGGCTCGGCTCTGGTCCAAACCGCTCGCGGTCGATTTTCTGCCCCAGCTCACGCTCGATCGCCTGCCACTTGCGTCCTTCGGCCGGGGCGAGTAGTGTCACGGCGCTGCCGTGGCGCCCCATGCGGCCGGTCCGGCCCAGACGATGGGTGAGGGACTCCGCCGATTCCGGGACGTCGAAGTTGATGACCTGCTCGATGGAGAGGATATCGAGTCCCCGCGCCGCCACGTTGGTCGCGACAAGAATCGGCGGTCGCCCGCGCCGGAAGCCCCGCAAAACACGCTCCCGGTTGCCCTGGGTCATGTTCCCTTGCAGGGCGGCGACATCATAGCCGGCGTCGCGTAGTTGCCGCTCCAGTTTCTCGACGCCGAGTTTGGTGCGGGCAAAGATCACGACATTGCCGGCTCCCCGCTCGTCGAGAAGCATGCGCAGCGCATCCAGCTTGCGTCCGGAGGGCACCTCAATCACCGTGTGCTCCACGGTATCGGTTGGGCCGCGCTTGCCCTCTTCCACGTTGATGATCTCGGGATCGCGCAGACGCTTCTGAATGATCGCGTGGACCCATTCCGGCATGGTGGCCGAGAAAAGCGCCATCTGCGGCGCGTGCAGCATGCAGTCGAGAATGCGGTCGACGTCGGGACCGAAACCGGCATCCAGCATCTCGTCGGCCTCGTCGAGCACCAGCACACGTAGATCGCGCAGCGACAGGATGCCCCGATAGAGGTGATCCAGAATGCGGCCGGGCGTCCCGATGATGATCTGCGGGCTCGTGTTGAGCAGCTGAATCTGGTCGGACATGTCACGGCCGCCGTAAATCTGGGCAGCCCGCAATCCGGTGGGCTCGATCAGCTTGTCAACCACCCGGGCGACCTGGCCGGCCAGCTCACGCGTGGGCACCAGGATCAGCGCCTGGGCGCCGTCCTGCGCCGGGTCACAGCGGGTGATCAGCGGAATGCTGAAGGCAAGGGTCTTTCCCGATCCGGTGCGCGCCTGTCCGGCAACATCGCGGCCCTCCATCATGGGTGGAATGGCGGCAGCTTGAATCGGGGTGGGCTCGGTCACATCCATGCGGCGGAGCGTCTCCAGCAGCTGATGATCCAGGCCCATTTCGGCAAATGTCGTCACAGAGTGTCCTTTCATGCAGGGGGCATCCCGGGCCACATGCCTGATCGGAACACCCAAAAAAAGAGCCATCAAACCCTCGCGGTTTGATGGCCTCTCACGTTACTTGATTCGATTTCGCGGCCACGAGGCCTTCCATACGGATAAGTTTACCGGAAAACTCCGGTTTTTGGATAGGGGCAAATGACGGCGTCGTTCAAGGCCGGGTTATTGCGCGTGTCGGGAGCTATCCAACCGCAAGTTCAGTCGCATCGGTGTGCGCGACTTCAAGAAGCGTTTGGGCCAGAAGATCGGGATTATGACGGACAAGGGCACCCGCCGCGGTCAGGGGCCGGATGGCCAGCTGCGGCACGCGCTCGTAACAGCCGCCCAGATCGATCGCCACCGGTTCGGATCCCTCGGCCTTGTACCGCTCGTACAGATCACGCGGCAGCGACTCGTGATAGTTCAGGACGGCGGCATCCAGCACGTCTCCGCCGAGATAGCGCTGGATCTCGCGAATGAAGTCGCTGGCGGCAAAGCCATCGGTCTCGCCGGCCTTGGTCATCACATTGCAGACGTAGACACGCTTGCCCCGCGCGTCACGGATCGCCTCGGCGATGCCCGGGACCAGGAGGTTGGGGACGATGCTCGTGTACAGATCGCCCGGGCCCAGCACGATGAGATCGGCTCCGGCGATCGCGGCGAGGGCCTCGGGATTCGCATCCACATCGGACGGCTCCAGGTAGACCTCCTCGATAGCCGCGTCATGGTAGGCCTTGCGGACGTCAATGTCGGTCTCGCCATGGATCACGTGCCCATCGGAGAGGCGCGCACACAGGGTGGTGTCGGCGAGCGTCACCGGCAGCACCCGTCCGTGGATGTTCAGGATCTGCGCGGCGGCATCAATCGCCCGATCCTCGCCGCCGAGGATGTCGGTCAGCGCCGTGAGGAGCAGATTGCCGAAGGTGTGACCATTCAGGCCGTGTCCGCGATCGAAGCGGTACTCGAAGAGGCGCCGGAGCACATGGGCCTCGTCATCGGAGGCCAGCGCGACCAGGCAGCGGCGCACATCGCCGGGCGGCAGGAACCCGAATTCATCGCGGAGTCTGCCGGACGAGCCGCCGTTGTCCGACATGGAGACGATAGCGGTGATCTGGTCCGTATGGTGGCGGAGACCGGTGAGAACCGCGTAAATGCCGGTGCCGCCTCCCATGACGGCTACCTTCAGATCACTCCCCGCACCGTCTCGCACGCCTGCAGCCTCCCCCGCAGTGTACTCGCTTGCCGTTACTGTCGAAATGGGTCGAACCTCACCCTCCCACACCCGGCGTCACCACTCCCTCAAAAGTTGACGTAGTGTAGCAGTCTCGGGCTGATGCGTGGGGCCGTATGACATGCCTGACTAGAATGACCTGTTGGCCGCGGGGGCCGGCCGCGCGACGTGTCGATGAAGGATAAGCCTTCCTGCCCCGTCAGGAGTCGCTTCACGCTACCCATCGTTCTCCGCCGGTCGACACCGGAAATTCTGGACCGTCCCGGGCTGATGGCGGACCACCTCGACTCGAACCTGGCGGACATCCGACGGCTGAACCTCCTGCTCGGCGAACGCGCCATGGCGGTGCGCCTGGTGACCCGCCTGGCACGTCGCGGCGATTCTATCCTCGACGTCGGCACCGGCTCGGCCGACATTCCGCTGGCCGTTTACCGCCGATTGAGGCGGATGCGCCTTGAGCCCTCCATCACGGCATGCGACGTCTCACCGGAGATCCTGGAGGTCGCGCGCCGGCATGTGGGGACACACCCAATCGCGCTACAGCAAGGCGACGCGCGGTGCCTGCCGTATCACGACCACACGTTCGACGTCGTGCTCTGCTGTCTTGCGCTGCACCACTTCGAGCCGACCGAGGCACGACAGGTGCTCGCCGAATTGTGGCGCGTCTGCCGCCGCGCGGTCGTCGTGCTCGATTTAGAGAGAGGCCGCGCGGCATACGCCGGAACCTGGTTGGCGACACGCCTCCTCGCGCGCGATCCTGTCACTCGCCACGATGGCCCTCTCTCCGTTCTCCGTGCCTACACGCGGCCGGAACTGGCTGAATTGGCTCGCGCTGCCGGTATCCCCAACGCCGTTGTCATCCCTCAGCCGCTGTTTCGGATGGCCCTGGTCGCACAACGATGACGCGCTTCGATGTGGCGATCGCGGGAGCCGGTCCGGCGGGAGCGCTGACCGCCCTTCTCCTGGCGCGTCGGGGCCTGTCGGTGGCGCTGCTCGACCGCTCCCACTTTCCCCGCGCCAAGACGTGCGCGGAGTACCTGAGTCCCGGTGTTGCGGATGTCTTGAGCGGCGTTGGGCTCGCCCCTGTACTGGACGGCGCGCACCGCTTTCCCGGCATGGACATCATCGCCCCGCAGGCCGCCCTGTACCGGGTGCGCTATGCGGTCGAAGGTCATGGCCGCCCCGCCATGAGTCTGCCGCGCCGCATTCTGGACGCGCGTCTGGTGGCCGCGGCCTGTGGAGCCGGTGCGACGCTCATGGAAGGGGCCGTGGTGCGAGAACCTCTGTATCGCGACGGCCGGGTCGTGGGCGTCGCGGGGTCGAGAGGCGGCGACGATGTGACGATCGAGGCCGCGCTCACCGTCGTCGCAGACGGCGCCCGGTCCGTCATGACGCGGCGTCTGGGTCTGGCACGCCCTCCTCGTTGGCCGCGCCGATTGGGGCTGGTCGCCTATCACGAGGGGACGGTACCGTCCGGCGCAGGACAGATGATCGTCTTTCCCGGCGGATATTGCGGCGTCGCCCCGCTGCCCGATGGGCTACTCAACGTGGCGGCCGTGGTGCCGGCCGACAGCATGCGCCGGCGCGGGCTTTCCGCACAAGCCCTCCTGGACGCGACCATTGCATCGGTCCCCGCCTTGCGTGAGCTCCTGGCCGGCACGCGCCGCGTCGGAAACGTCCGCGGGCTCGTCCCGCTGGGCTCTCGGGCGTCCCGCCACAGTGTCGCCGGCGCCCTTCTGGTGGGAGATGCCGCAGGGTTCTTCGACCCTTTCACCGGGGAAGGCATTTATCGCGCGCTCCGCGGCGCAGAACTGGCGGCGGACGCGGCGGTCGCGGCTCTGGAGCGCGGCGACCTGTCCGAATCGCAACTGGGTGCGTATGACAGGATGAGGCGAGAGGCGTTCCGGCAGAAGGAGGTGGTGACGATGCTCGTGCAACTCTTCATCCGCTTTCCCTCACTGCTGGCGTACGCCTTGCCGCGCCTATCAACCCGGCCGAGCGGAGAGATTCTCTCCAATGTCCTGGGGGACGTCGTCCCGGCTCACGAGTTCCTCGCCCTGGTACCGCTATGGCAGGCGCTTCGGCCGTGAGCATCCACACCGAAAATCGCATCGAGATCGCGGCGCCGGCAACGGTCATCTGGGACATCGCCGCCGCCGTCGAGCGGTGGCCCGAGATTCTGCCTCACTACCGATACGTCCGCAGCGAGGGGACAGGGGAGGAGCGTATCGTGCACATGGGTGCATCGCGAAGTGGGATCCCGGTCCGGTGGTCGGCCAGACAGGAGCTGCATCCGGAGCGCAATGAGATTACCTACCATCACACTGCCGGCGTCACTCAGGGCATGGACGTCGTCTGGCACATCGTGCCCAGCGGCCGCGGCTGTACCGTCTCGATCGATCATGATCTGACGCCACGGCGTTGGTGGCTTCGCCCCGCGCCGGCGCGCTACATCGTGGGGACGCTCTTCGTCATGCACATCGCCGATCGGACGCTCGCCGGCGTCCGGCAGGAGGCGGAGGCCAGGGCAGCATGAGGCGCGCGGTTATCACCGGAATCGGAGCGGTTACGGCGATAGGAATCGGCGTCGAGGAGCTGTGGGCCGGCGTGCGGCGGGGGCAGTCGGCAATTCGCTTAATCTCACGATTTGACCCAACGCCATTTCGTTCCCATCTCGGCGCCGAGGTCGATGACTTCGACCCGATGGTCTACACGGATGCGCGCGCCCTCCGCCGGCTGGATCGCTTCGCTCAATTCGCGGTCGCGGCCGCCTCCCTCGCTCTCGACGACGCCGGTCTCGACCGGTCCCGAGTGAATCCGGCTCGGGCCGGCGTATCGCTCGGGTCGGCGTTGGGCGGGATCGCCTACGGGGAGGATTGCCATCGCGAGTACCTGGTGCACGGTGCCCGCTCGATCCCCACGGCCCTTGCCTTGTCCGTCTATGGCGGAGCCGGTGGAGCACAGATCGCCATAGAGTTCGGCCTACGCGGCCCGTCACTCGCCAACGCCAGCTCCTGTGCCTCGGGCGCGGTGGCGATCGGCGACGCCTTGCACGCCATTCGTGCCGGAGATGCTGATCTCATGCTGGCGGGTGGCTGTGAAGTCCCGCTGGCCCCTCTCACTTTCGGCGCGTTCTCCGTCATCAAAGCCATGTCTACCCACAATCACGACCCGGCCGGCGCGTGCCGCCCCTTTGATGCCGATCGGGACGGCTTTGTCATGGCGGAGGGTTCAGCCGTGCTGGTCGTGGAGGAGGAGGGCGCTGCCCAACGCCGCGGCGCCCGCATCTACGCGGAGCTCGCCGGCTTCGGCCGCAGCAATGACGCCTATCACATGACGGCTCCGCGACCCTCCGGTGATGATGCCGCCCGCGCGGTGTGCCTTGCCCTGCGCGATGCCGGAGTCGAGCCGGATGCGGTCGGCTACGTGAATGCCCATGCGACAGGCACTCCCCTTGGTGATGCCGCCGAGAGCCGGGCCTTGACCCATGTCCTCGGTTCTCGCGTGCCGGCGATACCGGTCAGCAGCACCAAAGCCCTGTACGGCCACGCGCTCGGTGCCTCCGGTGCCATCGAGGCCGCCATCACCGCACTCGCCCTGCACCACGGCATTCTTCCCGGCAGCGCCAACCTCAATCGCCGGGATCCTGATTGCTCCCTCACGATCTTGAGTGAAGAAGCCTCGGAGCACGTTGACGTGGCGCTCACCACATCCTTCGGCTTCGGCGGGATCAACGCCGCTCTGGTCCTACGGGCGGCGTCTTGATGCCGCGATAATCTCCGCCAAGCGCGCTATCCCTGGATCTATATCCTCCAGAGAGATGCCGCCAAAGCCGAGAAGGAGGGCCGGCCGATCCGGCGGCCGCTGGTAGAGCCCCGTCGCCGCGCGCACGGCAATGCCTGCCCGGGCGGCGTGCTCGACGATCGAGTCGGCGTCGAGGGCCGTGTTGAGTCGCACCAACAGGCTGAGCCCACCCTGGCTCGGCGCGGCTTCCGCTACATGCGGTAGGTAGCGCTGCAGGGCCGCGAGCAGGGCATCATGGCGAGCGCGGTAGACGCGGCGCATCTTCCGGATGTGACGCTCGTATTCCCCACTCTCCATAAAGGCAGCGAGCGCCGATTGCTCCATCATCGGTGTACCGCTGTCCCACACCGCCTTGGCGGCAACGAAAGGAGCGACCAATGGCGCCGGCAGGACAAGAAAGCCGAGGCGCAGCCCCGGCATCAGCGACTTGGAGAAGGTGCCGGCGTAGACGACGATCCCGGCGTCGTCAAGAGCTTGCAGGGCTTCAACAGGGCGTCCTTCATAGCGGAACTCGCTGTCATAGTCGTCCTCGACGATGATGGCCTGCTGGCGATACGCGACCTCCAGCAATTCCAGGCGGCGCCCCAACGGCAGCGTTGCGCCCGTCGGATACTGGTGCGAGGGGGTCACGTAGATGAGCCGGTGCGGACCGGCCGCGTCCACCTCACCCGGTTGGATCCCCTCAGCGTCCACGGGAATCGACGAAATAACCGCGCCTGCCGCTTCCAGGGCAAGGCGAGCGCTGGGATAGCCGGGGTCTTCCAGCGCGGCGCGGTCGCCCCCCTCCAGAGTGAGGAGAGCCAGAAGGTTGAGGCCCTGCTGGGTGCCGCTGACGATGACGACGCGCTCAGGATCAGCGGGGACCGCACGGTGCCGGCGCACGTGCTCAGCCACGGCCACACGCAATCCTCGGTGACCCCCGGGATCGGGAGGCGCGAAGAGCCTCTCATGCTCGGCTGAGGCGTGGCGCACGGCGGCGTCCCACGCGTCCCACGGAAATACATCGGCCGCCAGGCGATCCGGCTGGAAATCGTAACGAGCCGGAGGAGCGGGCGCCGGCGCCGTGGGGAGCCGCTTCGCCCAGCGAGAGAGCGGTGGCGAGAACGCCGGCTGAGCCGAGCGATCCGGCACGGTCGTCGCGACGAAGGTACCGGCGCCCCGGCGCCCTTCAAGATATCCCTCGGTCTGGAGCTGCTCGTAGGCGTCGGTGACCGTCTGCCGCGAGACGGTCAGGTCTTCCGCGAGCACACGTGTCGGGGGAAGTCTTTCCCCGGCCTGCAGCTTGCCCCCCAGGATCGCCTCTCGGATCCCGTCATAGACCTGCCGGTGCAGTGGGACGGGCGAGCCGGGATCGATCTGAAGGAAGTCGTTCACACCGCCGCGGGATCGCGCGCCGCCGCGCACATGGCGGCGAAGTAGCCGTGCAGGCGCGCATCGTTCGTCAACTCGGGGTGGAAGGAAGTGACCAGCAGATTGGCTTGCCTGGCCGCGACCACACGGCCATCGGGCAGCCGAGCCAGCACCTCGACCTCCGGCCCGACCTCCTCGATGAGGGGAGCGCGGATAAAGACAGCCGGCAGCGGCCGGTCGCCGACCGCGGGCATGTCGAGATCAGCCTCGAAGCTTTCACGCTGCCGGCCGAAGGCATTCCGCCGCACGGTCAAATCCATGCCGCCAATCGTCGGCTGATCCACCCCCGCGCCTTCCACGCGATCGGCCAGCAAGATCATCCCCGCGCACGTCCCGTAGACCGGGAATCCCTCGCGCACTGCCTGCTGCAGTGGGGCGAGCAGATCGAAACGGCGCAACAACTTGCCGATCGTCGTACTCTCACCACCCGGAATGATGAGGCCGGCGAGTGCGGCGAGCTCGCGCGGCCACTTGACGGAGACGGGCTCGACACCCGCCTCCGCCAGCATGCGGCTGTGCTCACGGACATCGCCCTGCAGGGCGAGGACACCGATGCGCATCATTACCAACCGCGCGTCGCCAGCAGCTCGCGCTCCGGGATCTGGCTGATTTCGAGCCCGCGCATCGCCTCACCCAGCCCCTTGCTGACCTCAGCCACCACGTCGGGATTCTCGTAGTGAGTGGTTGCCTCGACCACGGCCTTGGCGCGCACCGCCGGATTCTCGCTCTTGAAGATGCCGGAGCCGACAAAGATGCCGTCGGCGCCGAGCTGCATCATGAGGGCGGCGTCGGCCGGCGTGGCCACACCGCCCGCACAGAAGTTCACCACCGGCAGCTTGCCGTTTTCATGGACGTAGAGCACCAGCTCGTACGGCGCTCCCAGATCCTTCGCAGCGGTCATCAGCTGCTCACGGGAGAGACCGTGAATGCGGCGGATCTCATCGTTGACGGTCCGCATGTGACGAACGGCCTCGACGATGTTCCCGGAGCCGGCTTCCCCCTTGGTGCGGATCATGGCCGCGCCCTCGCCGATCCGGCGCAGCGCCTCGCCCAGGTTGCGCGCCCCACAGACGAACGGCACGGTGAAGTCCCACTTGTCGATGTGGAAGTTGTCGTCGGCCGGAGTCAGAACTTCGCTTTCATCGATATAGTCCACGCCGATCGCCTGGAGCACCTGCGCCTCCGCGAAGTGCCCGATCCGGCACTTCGCCATGACGGGAATGGTCACCGCGTTCATGATCTCCTCGACCAACAGCGGATCGCTCATCCGGGCCACGCCGCCATGGGCGCGAATGTCGGAGGGAACGCGCTCCAGCGCCATGACCGCCACCGCACCCGCTTCCTCGGCGATGCGTGCCTGGTCGGCGGTCACCACATCCATAATCACGCCGCCTTTGAGCATCTCGGCGTGTCCGCTTTTGACGCGGAAGGTTCCGGTCTCCATCGCACTCTCCTTCAGTCGGCCGTTCGGCCCGGTCGATAAATTGGCCTTGCCTTCAGGCCACATGCTCCTTATTTTACCAGACCAATTCTCCGGCGGCGAGCGATGACGCCGGACAAGATTGCATGGCATAGCGCACCGGCACCCGGGTGAGCCACCCCGGCCACGAGTGGCACATGCTCGACGGACCCATGGCGGTGTGACGGCCCCGAAGGGCGGTTCGTCGCTACGACGTGACCTGAAAAACCTCGATCGCGCCGCTCGTGCCGTTGGTGTGCAGAAACGGCGGAACAGACAGCGGCGTGATGTATGCCCGGAATTGCAGGTTCCCCTGCTGGATAGTGGTGAACGTGCTCTTCCCGTGCAGAGCTTCCTGTACCAGGCTGCCTCCACTCGTGATCAGCGGCTCACCGTGGGAGCGCAGTAGACGCCAGACGGGCGGCATGGTCGTGTTCTCGTAGACCCAGACCTGGGCAAAGCGTCCCTCACGCCGGAGACCCGGGGCCACAGACTGGAGACGGTTCTGCTCGTTGTGCTGGTACAGATTGAACGCGTTCAGGAAGGAGCCCTGGTTGGTATACGGCGCGTTGGGTAAGGTCAGCTGCGCTTGCAGCTGAGCCGCCGTGCTCTGGAGATGAGAGTCGAGCGGGGAGGCTTGACTTCCCTGCGCCAGGGTGACGGCCACAGCGACCGCCACGATGACGGCGGCAGCGGCCAGGACGATGAGCTGGAGTCGCGAGGTCATGGACGGATCAGTATAGCGACGAACAACCGGCAGGTGACGGCTGTGTACGATGGGGCGCATGGTGGCCACTTCATTCCGTGAGCTCGTCCTGACACGCCGTTCTGTCCGCATGTTTCGCCAGGATCCGGTGTCGCCCGACCTCATCGGCGACCTCCTGACAGCAGTGCAGTGGGCGCCGTCTCCGCACAACACACAACCCTGGCGCTTCACCATTCTTTCGGAGAGTGGCCGGCACCGCCTGGCGACGGCGATGGCGCTGGCGCTCGCGCGTGATCTGGAAGCCGGCGGCGTGCCCGGCCGCGAAATCGCGCGGCAGACGGGGCGCTCCCGGCTACGTATTGCCTCCGCGCCGGCCGCGCTCCTGTGCTCTCTCAGCGGCGATGGACTCCGTGAATACAGCGACGAGCGGCTGAGCGCTCTGGAATGGCAAATGGCCGTCCAGAGCGTGGGAGGCGCGTTGCAAACCCTCTTCCTGCTGGCGCACGAGCGGGGTCTGGGCACCTGCTGGATGGCGGCGCCGATGTACTGCCCGGACGACGTACGCTTGGCGCTCGACCTGCCCGCGGACGAGCATCCGCAGGCGCTGGTCCTGCTGGGCTTCCCGGACCAGCCGGGCAAGGTGCGCGCGCGCCGGCCCTTTGACGAGGTGGTGCGACACCGATGATTGCCGCGCTCTGCGGCGGCGTGGGCGGGGCCAAGCTGGTCCGCGGCCTCTATCGCTCCGTCCCGCCCGAGACGCTCAGCGTCATCGTCAACACGGCGGATGATGTCGAGATGTGGGGATTGCGGGTCAGTCCCGATCTGGACACTGTGATGTACACGCTGGCCGGACTGGCGCAGATTGGTGCCGGGTGGGGAATCGAGGGCGACACGTTCCAGGCCCTCGGGATGCTCCGGACGTACGGCGCGCCATCCTGGTTTCACGCGGGAGATCGTGACCTGGGGACGGACATCTACCGCACCTGGCGACTCGAGAGCGGCGCATCGCTGACGGCCGTGACCGACGAGATGCGCAAGGCGCTCGGGGTACGCGCCGCGATCATTCCCATGACCGACCAACCGGTCGCGACACGGCTGCATGCCGAGGAGGGCTGGATCGACTTCCAGGAGTACTTCGTGCATCGCCGCCATCAAGTGTCCGTCGACGGAATCCGATATGACGGCGCCGAGACGGCATCGCCAGCGAGCGGTATCATCCAGGTGCTGCAGGCTGCTGACGCCGTCGTCATCGTCAACTCGAATCCGGTGCTCAGCATCCTGCCGATCCTTGCCGTTCCCGATATTCGCGAAGCCCTACAACAGGCATCCGGGGCGCGCGTTGCCGTGAGTCCCATGATCGGCACGGGCTCCGTCGCGGGACCGGCGGGCGATCTGATGGGCCTGGTCGGGCAGGCGGCCACCTCGGCCGGCGTGGCTGCCCTCTATGCCGGACTCATCGACGGCATCGTCATTTCGGAGCGGGATTGCCGGCAGCGTGCCGCGATCGAAGCCCTCGGCATTGCGGTGCTGGTGACCGACACGCTGATGCGTGACGAGGCGGACAAAGACCGGCTGGCGCGGGAGACGCTCGACTTTGCCCGGTCCCTCCGATGATCAGCGCGGTGGTTCCTCTGAAGCGGCTGAGCGAGGCCAAGAGCCGCCTGGCGCCGTCCCTCGATCGTGCGGAGCGTGCCGAACTGGCCATGACCATGGTCCGGCGCGTGGTGGGAGCGGTGCGTGAATCGGGGGTGGTCGGCCGGCTTGCCCTGGTCACGCCTGAGCCGCATATTGCGCGGGGATTGGGCGCGGAGACACTGCCTGACGCGGGTGACCTCAACGCATCGCTGCAGACAGCCGTCGGTTGGGCGGCAGGCAGCGCCGGGCTTCTCATTCTGCCTGCCGACTTACCCCTCATCAGTCCCGCCGACGTCCGCGCCCTGATCGCCGCGCCCGGAATCGTCGTGGCCGAGACGCAAGACGGAGGTACCGGAGCGCTGCTGCTGCGGCCTCCCGACGCGTTCCCGCCGCACTTTGGCCCTGACAGCTTTGTGATCCACCGCCGTCTCGCTTTTGAACGGGGGCTGGATGTTAGTCAGGTCAGACTGACAGGCGTCTCTTTTGATCTCGACACGGTTGACGACCTGGGCAGGCTACAGACACTGCACCGGTAGATTACTCGTCCCACCGCAGCACGGCGCGCTCGACGACGCTCACCGCGAAGTACCCGGCGGCGCCGAGCGCAAACAAGGCGAGGAGGGCGACGAACATGAGAGGTATCTCGAAGTTCTGGCGTCCTTGCATAACGAGGTAACCCAGGCCCTGGTCGGCCGAGACGAACTCGCCCACCACCGCGCCGGTGACGGCGAGCGCGGCCGCTACTTTGAGGCCGGCGAAGATCGGACGAGCAGCCAGGGGTAGATAGATCCAGACCGCCAGAGCAAGCCCGCCGGCTCCAAAGACGCGCGCTGCATCCACCAGATCGCGGGGTACGCCGCGCACACCGTCGGCCGTGGTTGCCAGGATCGGGAAAAAGGCGATGAGGGCGCAGATCGTCACCTTGGGCTGCCACCCGAACCCCAGCCAGATGAGAAGCAAGGGAGCGACAGCGACAATCGGCATGGCCTGACTCCCGGCGAGGTACGGCGCCAGGGCGTCCTCCAGAACACGAAACCGCCCAAGCAGATACCCAAGCGGCACCGCGCATATGACGGCGATGACCCAGCCCAGCCCGGCTTCTTCGAATGTGGTCAAGAAGGCAGGGACAAACAGTCCGTCGCGGAGCGACTGAAGGAAGCTGAGCCAGACCGCGCCCGGCGGCGGCAGGATCTCGGGCGGAAGAGCGCGAGCGAGGACGAGCCAGACGGCCAGCAGAACGGCCGCTCCGACCACGAGAGACGCGAGGCGTGCCATGCCGGCGCGCACCCAGAGCGAACTGGCCTGCGGTGCGGGGGCCAGCCGGCGAGAGAGGGGGCGATTCACGCCCAATGCTAGTGGTCTGCTACCATCGCGAAATACACCGAGCCCGGCCTTGCAGCCGGGCTCAGATGTCTCAGTCTAGGTTGTGAATGCGTTCTAGACTAGCCGGTCCAGCAGAACTCGTCGGTCTCCGGCGTCCAGTCGATATCGTACGCGAGCATCGTTCCCCTCCTCAGGTTCCACGGTTGTTTCCCGCCGGCGCCCGTTTCCCTTCGGACCGCCTTTGGGTTCGACTCTTGCAGCCCATTCCCTGGGTAGGACTTTGGTCACCCCTGGGTCAGGACCTTGGTCACATACTAATAGGAGTCTTTAGTCCTGTCAAGAGTTAAATTAACCTGACGTGAAGGCAGGACGAGGTGGGGGTGCCGGGTGAGTGATCCCGCGGTCAATGATGTAGCCGACACCCCGGTGCCCAGCCGCGAGTTCCGGCTGTACGCATCGGCCGTCAGCGTGTCCGTCGTCGGCGATCGCGTCGCTCTCATTGCTCTCATCTTCTTGATCATCCGGCTGGGGCATGGCTTTGCCCCGGCTCTCGGGCTGTTCTATGTCGTCCGGGTGCTGCCGTCGCTGATCCTGGGTCTGCCGGTCGGCGCGCTGATCGATCGCGTCGATCGCGGGCGTGTGCTGGTCCTGTGTGATGTCGGCCGCTTTGTGTTGCTCATTCTCGTGCCGGCGCTCACCGCCCTCAGCCTCTGGCTCATCTACCCCATAGTGCTGGTCCTCTATGGGCTCACTCTCTTCTTTGACACGGCGGCGAACGCCGCGCTGCCGGACATCGTGCCGGAGGGCAGCCTGACGCACGCCAACTCCGTCCTGCGCGGTATCAATACGGCCGCCGACATCGCCTACGCGGCGGGCGGCATCATGGTCGCCGCCCTGCGCCCCGCCATCCCCTTCTACATAGATGCGGCGACCTTCCTATTTTCGGCGATGCTCGTGATTCAGATGCGCGTCCCGCGGGTGGCGGCCGCGAGCAGCGCGGACGGAATCGCTCGGCGCATCCGCGACGGTATCTCCTACCTGCTCTCCAATCCGTTTCTTCGCTGGAGCACGGTCACCATGACGCTGGCGCCGCTGGCCGGGGGCGCTGTCTTTGTCGTCGCCCCCATCTATGCCACGCGCACGCTCACGCAGGGACCTCTCCCGGGACCACTCGTCAGCGGCGCTTTCCGTTTTAGTGTGCTCGAGGTCAGCCTGGGGCTCGGCGCGCTGGCCGGGAGCTGGGCAACCAGCCGCCTGGTAAGACGGTTGCCCCGGGGGCGCCTCTTCGGTTTCGGCATCGTCGGTATGGGCCTGGCCTATCTCAGCTTCGCCGTCGTGCACTCCCTCTATGCGGCGATTCCTCTCATGGCCGTCAGCGGCTTCTTCAATAGCCTCTTCATCATCCCGGGGATGACGCTCGTCCAGTCCCTCACGCCAAGCGAGATGCGCGGCCGCGTCGTGGCGGGACGCGGCACGATCATTCAGACGTCTCTCGCCCTCGGATCGGCCATCGGGGGAGTTCTCCTGACCGTGGTCTCACCCACCCTCATGTGGCTGATCCTCGGCCTCACCGTCTGCGGTTCCAGCCTGGCGATCTGGCTCCATCCGCAGGTCAGGGGTCAACGCTAACCGGCGGCGGACTCCCGCACCAGACGCAGCAGGTCCGGATGTGTCTCCGGCGGCGTGTAAACGCCCTCGTCGATCAGCATTTGAATGAAGGCGCCGCAAACACGGGGGTCAAACTGACTTCCGATGCCGTCCTTGAGGCGCTGGACGGCATCCTCGACACTCATGCCCTTCCGATACACACGATCGTCCGTCATGGCGTCGAAGGAGTCGACCACGGTGATGATACGGGAGCCGAGAGGTATCTCCTCACCCTTGAGACCATCGGGATAACCCTTGCCGTCCCACCTCTCATGGTGATGACGCACGATGGTGGCGCTGGACCGGAAGGCCGAGTAGCTCCGCAGGATCTCCTCACCAATGACGGGATGCTCCTGCATCGCGACATACTCCTCATCGGTCAGGCGTCCGGTCTTGAGCAAGATGTCGTTGCTGATCCCAATCTTTCCAAGATCGTGCACCTGCGAGGCCAGCACAATATCGGAGATGTGTTCGGGAGTGAGTCCGAGCGAACGTGCCAGCCGGCGCGTCATGTCGGCAATGCGCTTGGAGTGCTCATAGGTACCGGTATCGCGATAGTCGATGCTTTCCGCCATCTTCAGCACAGCCTCAACGGTCTCACGCTGGAGACGCGCGACGGCCTGGAAGGAGCGCATGCTGAGCCAGATGGGAATCATGATCAGCAGAGACAGTACCGGCGAGAAGTGCCACAGCACCGCGAAGACAAGCCCGACGAAGCCGAGTGAGAGGTGTGGGGCGAACACGCTCAGGGCCATATCACGGAAAGCCCGCCATGGAGACTCGTTGCTGCTCAGGCTGATCGCTCCAACGATGACGAGAGCATCCACAGCGTGATACAGGATGCTCAGTGACAAGAAGGCCGGCAGCGCCAGCAACGGTGTCAAGCCCGACGACCACAGAAACTGTCCCCCGTGCAAGAGGTGGAAGGCAGTCCCGCCAGCCACGTTTGCCAGTAGTGTACCTCCTATGTTCACCACCACGGCACGTGCTTTGCGCTTACCTTGAATAAGGAGGCTGAGCTCACTAAGGGCCTTTCCGGCCGCAACGGCAAGGAGAGCGAAAGGGAGAGGGAGCGACACGATAGCAGCAACTTGCGCGGCCGTTCCCATGGCCACCTGGCTGGACGGCTGGTAATAGAGCAACTGCCGGCTGGCAATCATTGACAGGATCGCAAAGAACGCCGCGTAGAGGATCGTCGCGTTCGACCAGTGCGCGGAATCCACCTGATGGGCCGCAGCCGCCACCGCGAACCCGATCACCAGAAGCGTCGCCACCCCGATGGCGGCGATATATGCGTTCAGGAAAAGCTTGCGCTTCAAGGAGCCCTCCCCACCGCGCCTACACTACTACTATTCTGCGAGGTGGGCAATCCTTCTATCGTGCCTAGGGGCCGAAAGTCACGTACTTCTTCGGGCGGGAAATCTCCCTCCCTCGCCCCCTTCAGCAGTCCTTCAAGTGCTACACTGGCGTTTTCCTCCTGGCGCGCTCCAATGACGCCTCTCCGCACTGCCTCCTCGAACTCGTCGCGGTCCAGCACATAGGCGCGACCGTCGGGCGCGATCCAGACGTCGAGAAAGAGGTCGACGATGGGTTGCAATGTATCCGGGTCGTCTCCGGACCAGCCGATCGGCTCCGTGACGTCGGCATAGTACCCCATGAACGTGCCGTCCGGACGATAGATGCGGGCGACATCCCAGGGCTGGTCTCGGTGCAGGAACCAGACGGCCCGGTAGCCGGCGGCCAGCACCTCGCGGCCGTCGATGCGCAACGGCCGCGAGGGTTGCAACGTTGCTTCCAGGATGATCCACTCGGGTCCGGCGGCAAGAACATCTGCCGTGTACTCGGCGGGCGGGTGAGGGGGGCGGATATATCGGTAGGTGACGCGGCGCGTCACGAATGCCCGAACCCGGTCGCGATGATCGTCACCCGGACTTCTGACCCGAGACGCGGGTTGAGGGCGGCACCGAAGATGATGTTCGCCTCGGGGTGCGCGACCGACGCGACGGCACCGGCCGCTTCGTTGATCTCGTGCAGTCCCAGATCCGACGGCCCGGAGATGTTCAGCAGGATGCCGCGCGCGCCGTCGATGGGCGCTTCCAGCAGCGGGCTCTGTAACGCGCTCTCCACCGCTCGCAGCGCCCGGCCCTCTCCCGCCGCGCTCCCCATCGCCATCATGGCGGTGCCGGCTCCATGCATCACCGACCGGACGTCGGCGAAGTCCAGGTTGATCACCCCCGGGGTGAGAATCAGGTCCGCGACCCCCTGAATGCCGTGGTGGAGAGTCTCGTCGGCGAGCCGAAATGCCTCGCGAATGCCCAGACGCTCGCCTGCGGCGAGCAGTCGGTCATTCGCAATGACGATCGTGGCATCAAGTAAAGGACGTAGCCGGTCCAGAGCCTCCGCCGCGGCCGCTCGTCGCCGCGTCCCTTCGAACGAGAAAGGCATGGTCACCACGCCGACCGTCAGGGCGCCCGTCGTGCGGGCGATATCGGCAACGATCGGCGCCGCGCCGGACCCGGTGCCGCCACCAAGGCCCGCCGTAATGAAGATCATGTCGGCGCCGTGGAACGCCTCGTATAGAGCATCCGCCGCCGACTCCGCCGCCTTTTCCCCGGCACGCGTGTCGCCGCCGGTCCCGAGTCCCCGCGTCACGCGCTCTCCAATCTGGACGCGTTTGCGGGCCAGCGTGCGGTCGAGCGACTGTACATCGCTGTTCACGGCGATAAAGTCGATGCCCTGCACGTTCGACTCGATCATGCGGTCAATCGTATTGTTCCCGGCGCCACCCAGGCCCACGACCTTGATCTCGGTGAACCCTTTGGCCATGGCTTCCGTCTCGGGCGCGAGAATCTGCGGAATGACGGGGCGTTCGCGGTGGCCGTCGGCCAGACGATCCGGATCGAAGCCTTTCCTAGACACGGGCGAGCACCTCCTGCGCCAGCGATCGATAGATGTCGGCCGCCCGCTGCGATCCCACTAACTCGAACAAAGGAATACCCGCGGATGCCGCTTCCAGAATCTTGGAATTGGTTCCCACGCTGGTGTCGAAGACCAGCGCCCCCCAGTTTTCGCGCAGGTACTTGGCGACCGTCTGCTCTTCTCTGAGTCGCCGGTCAAACTTGCTGAGGAGAATGCCAAGAATGCGCAAATTAGGATTAATGTACAAGATTTCGTCGATGCTGTCCTGAAGCATTTGCAGCCCTTGCAAGGAGAAAAATCTGGCTTCGGTGGGGACGAGCACCAACTGAGCCGCGACCAGCGAGTTGATGGTCAACAGGCCCAGCGCGGGAGGCGTGTCGATAAGGACGAAGTCGTAGCGATCCGCGACGGCGGCAAGCTGGTCGCGCAGACGAAACTCTCTCCCCAGCTTGTTCATCAGCGCCGCTTCCGCCGTGGCCAGCGACACGGAGGCCGGAACCAGATCGAGCCGCGCCTCGCCCGACGCATAGATCGGCACGATGGGGAGAGGAATCTTGCGATCGAGGAGGGCATCGGCCACCGTCGTGTCCATTCCGGAACGTGAGCCGAAGCTCGCCGACAGGTTCCCCTGTGGGTCCATGTCGATCACCAGGACACGGTGCCCGAGGTGATACAGCGTGGCCCCAAGGTTGGTGGTCGTGGCGGTCTTCCCGACCCCACCCTTCTGGTTGGCGATTGAGATAGTACGTGCAGGCATAAGAAGAAGAAAGGAGGGGTAAGCCGCCCGGTAGCAGCCTGCGGTATTGTACGTACATGTCGGGCGCGCGGCAAGCCGCGCTACAATGCTGCAGTAGACGGAAGGAGAGCCCGTTGTCCCTTTTGAGCCGATTCTTTGCCATCTTCGGCGCCAAAATGAACAAGGCGCTGGACCGAGTAGAGAATCCCGCTGAAACTCTGGACTACTCGTACGAGAAGCAGCTGACCCTCCTCAAGGACGTGCGGAGAGGGCTAGCCGAAATCGCCACGTCCAAGCAGCGTCTGCGCATGCAGGTAGAGAAGCTGCGCCAGCAAGAAGCCAAATTGTCGTCCCAGGCACAGCAGGCAGTGCTGCAGGGCAACGATCAGCTGGCGCGGATGGCGCTGCAGCGCCGCGAGGCGCTGACGCCGCAGATCAGCAGCATGGAGCAGCAGATCCAGCAACTGGACACGCAGCAAGAGAACCTGGCGGAGCGGTCGCAGCAGTTGCAGGCGCAGATCGAGAGATTCCGTGCCGAGAAGGAAGCGCTTAAAGCACGCTATGCGGCAGGTAAGGCCCAGGTGCGCATTAGCGAGTCGTTTACCGGCATCTCGACCGAGATGAATAATCTCGGCGCGTCGCTGCAGCGGGCGCAGGACCGCATCGAGCAGATGGAAGCCCGTGCCGGCGCGCTGGATGAGCTCGTCACGACGGGCGCGCTGGAGGACGTGACGCAGCAGCTGAGCGGCGAGGACGATATTGACCGCCAGCTGCGCCTCAGTGGAGGGACGTCAGGCGACGCCATCGACCAGCAACTGGCCGCTCTTAAGGCCCAACTCGGCAAGGGCGATCAGAACCAGTTGCCGCCCGCCTAAGCAGCGCAAATCGGGGCTCGGAACCCGTCCTCGTCCGCCACGGCGACGGCATTGCCACCGGCATACTTGGCTTGATACATGGCCTGATCGGCGCGGGTAAAGAGATCGGTGCCGGCATCGCCGGCGCGGTGATGCGCCACCCCCACCGAGACGGTGATCATCTCCGCTCCCACCG